>ERZ773022.71-NODE-71-length-98170-cov-12.927636_pt1 | contig 98170 bp, 150 predicted proteins | sample MGYA00580839_ERZ773022 | MGnify/ENA primary metagenome ERZ773022 (study PRJEB29015, sample SAMEA2738020) | human oral metagenome | biome: human oral; feature: human-associated habitat; material: dental | place: China | collected 2044 ...
GACTGATTCACATTTTGTATACTTGTATATCATTTATATTTATATAATCTGTTTTATTGAAAATAAGCTTAGCTAGTCTCCTCTTATTAGCTCTAACTAAGCTTAATTGGTATTTATATCTATCTGGAAACGTCTGAGGTATTTTAGACCAATGTAGTCTAAACTTATACCCGTCAGAATGTTCATTTAAATGGTATATACGTTTACCCAACTCTTTACTAACTTTATAATCTACAGATAAAGATTTATCTGTATAAGACTTAGGTTTATATTTACCTACTTGTATATAACCTAGCCCAAAAGGCATTTTAAAGCCGTCTGAGCCGTCTAATACATGTTTTAGTATAATATTACACATAGAGTCTAATATGCGCTTATACGCAACGTATGATAGCTCTATAGGCAAATCTTTATACATGTCTACGAATGTTATAGAATTCTTATTCCTCTTCATCTTGTGGACCATGTGGTTTAACACTAGCTAATGTAGAGTTATTACTATCATCGCTAGGTCTACCTAACATAAATGGAAGCTCCTTAGTCATTATCATTTCCTTTATAGGAGGTAACATCCATGCAGGTATTTTAATATCATCTTCGCTTGGAGTATCCCAATTGTCATCAATTTCATCTTCGTAAATAGCTAATACCCAAATATTCCTAAGTTTATTTAAATCTTGATCACCTTGTACGAATATATACCCATCTTTATAATAGGCTGTAAGTTCATGTCCAGTGTATTTACGAAAATAGTTATAATGTCTACGAATATGATTCATATATTGTATATTCTCACCCATCTAATCATGGACTGCTAATATACTATCTTCATCATTGTTGTATATACCTTCCAGTTTACTCTTAGTCTTCTTTGTAAATATTGGATACTTATCTAAAGACTAAACATCCTCTAACTCAAGAGGGCCAGTTTCCTTCTTATAAATATCATCTGAAGACTATATAAGATCATCTATAGTTTCTGACTGAGCTTTAATCTTGTCTAATCTCTGCTTTGTAAAGAACTTCTTATACTCCTTTACCCAGTTTCTTATTTGCTCTCTTGATAAATCTTCACTTTCACTTATATTATTATTACGAACCAGAAGTAATATATCATCTACAAACTATCTTAATGTTATATATGTCATATCACTTATCTATTGCTTCTATTACTCTAACATCTGAAGTCTTTATAATATCATTAGTATTTACTATCTAATACTTATACATATCAACTTTCTTGAAGTCTAAAGTAAATAGACGTTTAATAAAGCTTTTCTTATTCTTATACTATCTATGTTTGTAAACATACAGGAACTATTGATTCTTAATATCTAAGTTAACACTTACTGTATCTTTACCTATAGTATAATTTACTTTTGTTAGAGGGTTTATTTGTATAGTATCTTTATATACTGTATCGCTTTGGATAGTTTTAATTATATCCTACCCCCTTACCCCCTTACTTGCTGTAACGTATATAGTCTACGTTTGAGTTGCGGTTGTTTTTATAACCTTAGGTTTAAGTTTTAACTACTATCTTACACTATCTATCTTTTGTATAAGACTATCATTAATATTTCGCAGCTAAGACATATCAAGCTTTAAAACATTATTAGCCTACTAGGAACCATTTAAGATACCCTAATAGGCTTCAATGTTATTCTAAGCTATTTCTAAGCTCTTAGAGAGCCTTTTATTCTGCTTGTATATATTTATACTAAACACAATTAAAAGGCCCGCCAAGAGGCTTAAAAGTGCCTTAAACGCGATCTTTTTATGGCTTATGAGCCAACTTAATATCATCGCACTACTCATCTGTTGCTAAATTATTACTTGTTAATATTGTACGGATTTCGCCGAATTTTGAATTCATATATGCAGACACACCGAATATACTTCCAGCATAAACGAAAGTTTGTGCAATATACCACAAAATACTATCCTCAATATTGTGCTTATTGAGGAAGAACGATAAAAATGCCAGTGAAATACCACTTATAATTGAAATACTGGCTGTAACGTACTGTACTAAATCCTTACTATGTCTTGTCATTTTATTTCTATCTCCACTTTTCCTTTTTGACAAGCATTTTTTATAATCGGGTATAATTTATTAACAAACTCTTTTGAGTTTATAACTTTACCTGCAATCTTATTCTACCCAAGTAATATACATCCATCTGTATCTTCATGTGAATTACCAGCATGAATTAATACACCAGCAAATGATTTTACATTCAATAATCTTGGAGTATATCTTTTAAATCTTGGGGAATAAGCCCACACAACTTCATATTTACCATATGGAATTGCGGTTCTTCCTTGTATTTTCGTCTCTCCGTTATCAAAAACGCCATTCTTGTTAACATCTCTAACCTTATCTTCAAGTGTATCACAAAAATACACACCGTCTATATAAAGCTTTCCTATTGTATACGTATCACGTAAAGCAACACGCGTTAATTCTAATTTCATAATTATTACTGTGTACTGTTAGCATTAACTAATCTAATCTGATAATCATCGTCAACAATAAAAGAATACAAATCGCTATTTTTCGTATTTCTAAATCTCTGTTCAAGATCTTGCTCTCTATCACCAGATATATTTATAATCTACTTTTTTCCATTTATTGGCTTATTTATATAACAATAAGCATCACCTTCCTTAACTATACTAACATTTAACATTTGACCAACATTAGTCACCCCAACTAAATATTCATCATAATGAACTTCTGTTACTTTATGATAACCAGCTGGCGTTACCTATTTATATAAATCAAGCATCTTTTTACTCTTAAATAAAAAGTTATCATACTTAACTTCTTTTCCTGGTTCATATATAATATCATTATCTTCTGATGAATTATTATCACTATAATTATCAACAATCTCAAACTAAACACCTTTATTGATTGTAAAAGTTCTAAGATTATTTGAACCCCATCCAGGCTAATATACAGTAATAACAATTAATACTATATATTGACCAAAGTTTCTCTAATCTTCTGCTGGAAAATACATCTCAATCTATTTAGATCCACCTATAACTCTTGATGCTGCAAGATATTTATCTGGAACAATCTTAAACTACTTAGATCTTACGCCAAAGCCATTATATGCTGGAAAATATCTATAATCATCAATAGGTCCAAACATTCCTGATGTGTACACTTCTTGATTATATGGAAGCCAATTGTACATATGACATCTTGTATATACTAAATCATAATCAGTAGGACTATAGTACTAAGGATAGCCATAGTTATCTAAGTCTATATACTAAATGTCTTCTTTTCTAATAACATAACATCTAAGCTGTTTAATAGACGTAGCATCATAATCAGATAACTCATCTAATGTAAACTATAGACGTATGTCAGTTCCCATTATTACTTGTTTCATATTTATATAAAATAAAAAAGCTGAGATCGGGCTGTATGCCCAACCCCAGCTTAGTTGTTTTTAATATTAATTATTATGCAAAGAATGGAGTAAGAGCTGTCTTAATAGAAGCACCTTCACCAGACTTAGGATAAATTTCTACAGACTGTTTTGTAAGTCTATGGAGATCATCAGCTGTACGATACATATTCTCAAACAAAATTGTAACTGAATCATACTCACCATCAAGCTTTGTATCCATCTTAGGAAGATCGAATGAACGATAATCCTCAAAACCACGATTTACAATACCGTTATAACCCATAGCAGACTCTTCGCGGTCGCGAACATACTTAGGAGAAGCAGTATAAATTTCACCTGGAGTCTTCTTTACAACTACACCAGCAAGTGGATACTTATGACTATAACCAATACCAACAATACCAGCTTCATCATTGAATGAAATCCATGTAGAAACTGCAAAACGTACAGTAGCTGCAGGACTTAATGCTGGAACTGAATCATCATCGTCATAATTCATTGCAGTAAGAGTAATCTTACCAGCAGAATAATCAACATTAACTCTAGCTCTCTTGTAGTCTTTCTTAATGAGGTTAGCAATACCTTCTGCTACAGTAAGCTCTGTATCACCAGCCTTTGTAACATACTCATAAGACTCTGTCCACTTACGGAAACGTGTATTCATATCCTTGTAGATAATACGAAATACAACACTGTGACCGCCATTTAAAATCTTAGTCTTAATATTAGCATTCAAACCATTAAAGTCAACCTCAATCTTTTCTGGAGTATCTGCCTTATGATCAGTAAACTGAGCACTCTTAATAGCACTCTTCTGAATTGGGTTTGTCCAATCAATTACTGGAGTATACTTAACACTACCATCACGACCAACGATTGTAGATACAGCGCTGGTAATCTTACCAATCTTAATAGCAGTAGCAGTAGCTGGAACTGTAGTTACAGCTGTGTCTGGATCTGCCATATCAACAATGGCAATTTTACCAACATTAGCAATAGCACTCTTGCTATTTTTTGCAAGTGCTGAAATCTTACCAGAATACAGCACGCCTGTTTCGTTACTTACGAAAACGTCATTTACATATGTAATCATATCTTTATATTTTATTAATTTCTTCTACTCACCTCACGCGCTAATTTAATAGCAAAGGCTTTCCACGTTAAAATTATTCTTGTGTCATAACCTCCTGAGTTATACTCTTATAGCGAGGATTACCAGTATTCTCAAGGTACATCTATGCAGCTATTTTAATAATCTCTGGAATTGTTATGTTATCAAAATCCGTATACTCTTCAAACGGATTTGATAATGTTATTTTGTTAGGAGTACGTAAATAACCTAATACATACTCTTTTATTTTGTAGTTCTTATCTGTAAGTAGATAACAACCTTTATCTGTGCAGACTCTTAAAGGCCTTGCTTCACCATACTTATAATGAAAATCTGTAAGACTATTTGTAACCCTATACATAAAACTATCAGATGTACATTCAAAGATACTTGTACTATAAGGATTTTCTCCTTTATTATTAGTTATAATAGTATCTTCATTTAATGCGAATAGAAAATCATCTGGGTAGTTTTCTACAGTATATTTATCATATTTTGGATTATTATCATCTATAACAAACTATGTATATTTTGTAGTCTTGTATAGATTAATTAAATCGTTTCTACGCTTCTCATTTTGTTCATATGATGTCTTATGAACCTAGTCTGTGTTAAACCTTAATTTAACAAATTTATCTACAGCCTAATTTAGCCAAAACAAAGAATCAGATGTAAGAGGTTTCTCAACTTGATTAATAACACCTATCTCTGTTTCAAAGGCTTCAAGTATATCTATATATTTCATTGATCATCCTCCTACTATTGTGGTCTTGTATTATTCTACTGATTCTATAACTAAGACTTAGCCTTTCTCTTCAAACTCTCTAATGTTACTCCAAATTTATAACTATAAATATATAAATCAACAGCACCTTTTACTATATCCCAAAAGCAAGATGATGATAGCTCGCAGTCAAGTCCATTACGCATAATTGTAAAATCGTCTAACTTTTTATAATAGATAACAGTCACATTTTTTATATTTGTATACTTATCTTTAAGTATAGGCAAAAAGGTAATACCTGTACTTTTACCATCTTCAAAAAGTACTAATGGGTTTCTTAATATAAAGCCGTCATTAAAATCGTTATTAATTTTCTTAGAGTCTCTATATTCAGAAAATACGTTATTTTCAACAGTAACTGTTTTAAGATTCTATGTATTAACAGAAGTATTTATCTAACCGTTCTCTCTAAATTTATATGTAGAATAACAATTAGAATAACTTCTTATATACATATAATAATCTTCTGGTAATTCGAATGTATTAGTATTTGTTTGTTTTGAAGCATAATTACCAATTTCTTTATTAGCAATACCTTCTTTTATAAGTCTTTTTATTTTATCTTGTAATAAAGTAGAAACATCTCTATCTTTAGTAATTATAAGCTGTTTTATAATCTCATCAAAATACTACTTTGCATATTCGCTAAGAAATGCATAAATAGTCTCAGTATCTGGCTTATTCTCAACCTCAAATGAAGGATCTATTTCAATAAGCCTACGCTCAAATTCAATTCCGAGCTAAATTGTTTCATCATGCGTCATGATTCTAATCCTCTCAATTGTGCTTTAGTTTGCATTCTTTGAGATTCAACAATCTCTGTACTCATAACTAAAGCAAGGTTAATTAATTCTTCAGCCATACTATCTGACAATTCAAACTATATATTAGTTTGCTAAGATAATCTATTATTTTTATCAGTAAATTTCTATGGGTACTTTATATACGTATATATAAAATTTAGATGACCACCACTAATATCAAACTATTTACCAAGTTCGCTTTTTATTAATACTATTTTATTACCCTATACGCAATATATTGCGTTTCTTGACCATGGTTTATTATTTATAGTATCTGTAAATTTATACATATATTTAGACTATATCTACATTGCTTGCTCAAACTTATCATTATAAGCAACAACTGCATGCACTATATAAATCATGTCATTTGTACGTAAATTGGCAATCTTATAGTTTTTATAATTAGCGTTACTTTGATCAAATTCTATTGACAAATCAGTTACTAAAGGCTGTAAATCCTCAACTGCTTTTTCATCACCTTCAAATGGCACTCGCCTCATATTATTTCCTGTAAATTTTTGAGCTATTAGAGCTAGGTAGGCCTTGTCAAGTAATGTAGCAATCTCGTATTCAGTTAACGACGGATATGACGTGGTGACATTCTCCTTGTCATATTCGATCATAAACTTTTCGTATATATCTGCGTGCGTCATACGTCGTTTAATTTTTATTACTTATTATTTGTTTCGTTTATAATAACAAGCTTCAAGTCTTGATTTTTCTTATTATCTAAGTACGCTATAGCTTCTGGTAAAGAAGTAGCAATCAAATCAGTACCGTAGTAGTAGTTCGTCTTATCCTTACGAATGACTCCCTTTGCTACAGCTTCTTCAATAATAAACTCAGTATCCTTTGATTTATTATCAACCCACTTATCGAAGAACTTCTTAGGATTCTTATCAACCATTGTAAACAATGTAGACTCTACAAGTTCGTTAGAAAGATCATCTGACTTAACACCAAATAATCTAAGACACTTACGCATGTTATCAAGTGACAACTTATCAAACTCACGAATAGCGTCTCTACGTAACTTGTTAAGTTTATTCTGTTCTACAGCCTCAGCCTGACGATTAATCAAGATATAATCTTTACCAGCATCAAGCTTATCAAGTGATGTAGCAACTCTCTTATGACCCTCAAGGAACTTAATAATCATAGCCTGACGAGGAATAGAGTCGTCTAACAATAATGGCTTAGCACCAATCTTTACACAGAATGTAGTCCAGAAATCACTTGTTCGTGATAAATGGCCTTCATCATAACCTAAAGCTTTTTCAAAATATTTTTCATCTTCTGGAGTAAGTCCAGTGTATATCGAGCCAGACCTTGTAAAATAGGGGGCGATATAATCAAAACATCTGCTGTACTTTAACAAGCCAGCCCATGGATTCTTTTTCTTAATTCTTAATTCAACTACCATAATATATTTAATTAGTTCTCCATATATGATATATGTTAGGGCATAACTCAATTAAGCGATATACCCTAATATATATTATATAGATTCATTTATTTTAATTATGCCTGCTTGTACTCTGAATCATCAGCATCGCAGTAAAGTACACCACATGCAAGTGGGTTACGTACCATAATACCCTCTTCACCAAGGAAGTGTACCTGATAACCATCACGGCTATTAGAACGAAGTGTGTTAATTGAGTTACCGTAACCAGATGGAAGTACAGAACCACCAGTACACCACTGTACAAACTCACGACCCTTACGACAAACCTTAACAATGTTTGCCTGGCCATCACGCATACCAAGATCGAGGAACAAGAATGTGTAAGACATCAATGGCTTGCCTGACAGTGGATGGAGCTGACGGAACATCTCCATGTTGTCAAAGAGAGCACACTTCTTAAGAGTAAGCTCAATGCCATTAGTCATCTTGTAAGTTGTGAACTGGCCACCAAGAGAAAGCTCCTGACCATTACCAGTGATAAACTTAGTATCAATCAACTGCATGTTAGCTACCTTCTCCTTGAGGATACGGTCGAACTCACGCATACCCATCTCACCAGTCAATGCAATAAACTTACGCTCGTTTGTACCAAGCATGTTATAGCAAAGATCGAAGAGGTAATCCTCGAGCAACTCAGTTGTAAGAGTTGTGTAGTAACGTGTGTTAGCTGGGCTAATCTGCTCGAATAAACCTGCAGATATTGCAACCATTTGTGTTCATTTAGAATCGCTACTTCTAAATCGGAAGAAATTTATTTTCCCAGCATATTCTTCCAGCTACATATTTCTATGTAGATCAGACCATATCAAAGTCCATTGTGGATATTTTTCACAATTAGGACTGTTTCCATTTCGGGTAGCTTTACCCTACTCCCCCGCCGAGGATGGTCGTTGAACTTTCTTGAATAATTCTCTTTCTATAATCCAACCTTCAAAAACACCGCTATTTACTGGTGTTCCAGTATTAGCTTTATTTGTAAGTGTTGAATTATATAAATTAGCTCCAAAATATTTGCAAGCTTTTACTGAATTGCTAAATTCTAACACTTCTCCAGTATTTGGATTTATAAATTTATATTTATACCAATTTCTTTTACCAAGTTTTATAGAATGTTGTGTATTTTCTTTAGGTGTTACCCATCTTAGATTGTCAACATTATTGTTAACTCTATTACTATCTATATGATCAACTTGTGTTTTATTAACATCGTTGTTTGGTATAAATGCCATTGCAACTAATCTATGAACCATAAATTTCTTATTTTTTTCACCAAAGTTAACTTTAACTCTCATGTATCCACCTTTTGAATAATATGGTTTTAAATATCCATTTAAATACTCTGACCATATTCTTCCATCATTTGTAACTTTGTATTTAGATTCATAGCCATCTAAATATATTGGAAATGGCTTTAGAATTATATCAAGCTTAGCTGCTGATTGTCTATTTGTATTTGTACTCATATTACATTTATATAAACTTAATTATAATTATATTTAGAGTTCCCAGCAATTAGAAAACTTAAACGCATAAGAATTACTTCTTATGTGCCCATTTTGTTAAACTGATAATTTTTAATAGTTTAGGACGTCCGTTTGTACCCTTATTAGAGTATGTACCGTCAGCGTTGCGGTTAGACTTAGCAAAGAGCAACTGATACTCCTCACGCTTCTTCCACTCACGAAGAGCCAACCAATACTGGTAGTCAGACCAGAGGTAAGACTTCTTACCTGTCTCAGGATCTGTCAAAGCGATAGCCAATACCGTAGAGTAAGCATCACCAGTAATATCGTAAGAAAGACGCATTGTCATCAAGTTGTTCTTCATCTTGAATGGAGTCTGATAGTTCAGAATATCTGCCTCATCTGAATACTCTTCGTATGCAGAACCGATACGACTTACCTGACGACCTGGGAGAAGATACTCACCTGGAATATATGCACCAGAACCAGCATCTGCTACGTAGCACTCATAAACCCAAGCACTACCATCCTGATATGGAGTACCAGAAATACGAACCTGGAAACGATAGTTGTCAAATGACAAGATTGCACCAGGACCGAAGTAACGCTCTTCAAGACCGAGGTAGATTGGAGAGTTGCCAATACCAGCTGTAACTGAAGCTGCATCCTGTGCGTTAATTACCTGACCGTTATACTTAGCGTAACGAATATTAACAGCGTGATCCTGATCAATCTGAACAGCCCATTCGTATTCGCGATTCTCGATAGTCATAGTCTTACCAAGACCACCAGTAATCATATCAATAGTAGTTGAAACACCATCATCCTTTGTACCGAATACAAGAGACAAGATACCAGCAACCTCATGAGGCTTTGTAAGCAAAGCGTTAGAAATCATATTTTCGTCTACCAAGTCAGAGAATCTCTTACCTCTGTACAACTGTAGACCATTAAGTAAAGTATTATTCATATATTATTATAATTTATTTATCTTAAAATAGACCACTTACTAATTCAGCAGCACTCTTCTGTTTCTATTGAGTATTGTATGTGCTGTGGTTCTTAGAAGTGTTCCTAAGTATTTTTCTAAGTTTTTCTGCAGCGGATGTTTCACCATCTCTCTTAGCTCCAGATACTAAAGAATCACCCTTCATTGTAAAGTATGCAGATTCGATTAGGTTCTTTGAGAGGTTCTTATTAAAGTCTCTCTGATACTGTGATACGCCATCTTGATCAACCTTAAAGATATACTCGTATAATGCAGCTCTATCTTCCTTTGGAATAGAAATACCTCTAATTGTATTCAGGTTATTAATATCATTCTGAACACTCTGGAAGAACTGTCTATTCTGCTCTTCCTGCTGTTTAGCATATTCCTCTTGCTGCTTACGATTCTCTTCTATCTCATTCTCACGAATAACCTTTAATCGTTCAAGTGCATCTTCTGATTCATCATAAAGCATATCAGCATCTTCGTATCTACTAATCTTATTATTAATCTGCTCATCAGAATAACCATTGTATTTAAGCAATTCTCTAATTACAGTCTTTTGATTATCCTCGTTCTCAAGATCTAAGTTTTCAAAAGATAATGTTTCCTGTTGTTTCTGATAAAAGTCTTCAAACTTACCACCATTCTTAACATATTCGTCAAGCTTAGCAATACGATCATCGGCATACTGTGGAACAGAATTATGCTCTACAACTTTACCAAGATACTGAGTAAACTCTTCAACAGTAACAGGTTTATCTTCTTCTTTAAAATCCGCCATATTCCACCCTAAAGATTCACCAACGGCGTCAAATAGAGCAGAAACCTACTGAGCTTCTGTTACATCTTCAGCAGAAAGCTCAGTATCACTACTATTATTATCATTAGTAGTGCTATCATTATCTTGATTATCATTAGTTTCTTTCTCTTCTTTAGAGTTATTTAAAATATGTTCAGGGATTTCCGTGTTATCATTACCGACGGTTAAATCATCCCCATCTTTTACATCCTCAGAATCACCTGCTGGCTTATCTGGAGTTTTATTATCATCTTCTACCTCAACAACACTATCTTGTCTTCCCATGTTTGTTACATCTGTGGTTTCTGAAGTTTCACCTCCATTACCATAAATACTATCAAGCATCGTATCAAGTGCTGATGGTTTATTATCTTTGTTTTCCTTCATAATTATTAATTAATAATTAAATATTATTTTCGCATAACTGCGTATTATTTTATATGTTTTGGCATTATAATTTTAACACCACGATCGCCATTATTATTCATATACGATCTTGTTCTATTATAGTTAAAATATCTATTTAGCTAATCAACGCTTGGAATATATTTATTATCCCCAACCCACTATCCTCCAACTAATCCTAAAGGATTATAATCTGAAACTTTTCCAGAGTATATAGATTCGTTACTAAATGTTGGATGATACATAGTCTTACCAACATCATTAAAATGAGTTCCAGATGGATCTGATAAACTTTTAATAGCCATTTTTCTATTATTGTCATAAAATGCTCTATAATTATAGGTATTATCATTCAACATCTAAGTTAATGCTTGGTCTTCTGACATATTCCATTCTTTTGACATACGCTGTGCAAGTTTATCCATATATGAATAGTAATCAGAATCTTTTCCATTCTTAAATCCATGAGTATTAACAAGCGGCTAATCGTTTAATAACGCACCCATCGTTTGCTCTATTGGAGGCAAATCAATTGAGTGCTGAAAAACAAAATGGCTACCTTGTTCTTGTGGAATTTCTACTTCTGGTTCTGGACCTCTACCAACAGGTGGTAGTATAGTCTATTTAAATGGCTCCTAAGCATTCATTTCTATAGTTTGAGCCGTTTCCTAAGGCACAACACTTTTAGGCGGCTACACAGCCATTAAATTGGGTTTCTGTTGAACTATAGGATATCCATAGTGTACTGCTGCAGCTTTTATAACAGACTGCATACCAGCAAGGTTCTTTGTATACTAATCAAGTGGAGCTTCAAAGTAACCTATACGTTTAAGTTCTTTTGCATAATCAGCTACAGTATCAGCATTCAAAGCTTTCTTATATTTACCAGCCATGTCGTTTAGATAAGCATCTATAAAAGCTGCATCATTCTTGTATGTATTATAATCTTTACCATTATATCCATAGCCTCCATAGTTATGAGCTCTTATAGCAAGTGGACTAGTTCCATAAGTACTTTCAAAAGCCAACTAACTCATAACATTATCATATGTAGACCTCTTAGTATAGCCTCTCTTAATAAGACCATTATAAACAAGAGGTCCAAGCTTATTAGCAAACGCCTAAAACTTATTAGGCTATTTGCTATTTGGTTGTTTAATTGGTTTCATAAGCATTACTTCTCACCAGTTACTCTATTCTTTAAAGCTGTAGAAGCTTTAATCTTCTCTCTCTAAAGCGCAGCATCATCCTTTTGTTTCTATAAAGCCATTTCGTGGTCCATACGCTTCTTTTCTAAGCTTATCTTAGCATCTTCTATCTCACGCTTCTAACGCGCCTCATAACGCTTTAAATAAGCCTCCTGATCAATCTTACGTTGCTCTGTAGCATCCTTTGCAATCTCCATAGGATCTGGTATACCATTCATGTTAGCATCCTTATCCTCAGTACCACGATATGCACTAATTTCAGCTACTGCAATCTTAGTCTGATTATCAGCATCAATCTTATAACGCTCAAGATCCATCTTAGCTTCCTCAAGCATAAGTTCTTGTTGTTTAGCTTCATTCTACATCTGATATAATTGCTGTTGCTGCTGAGCTTCAGCTTCTTGCTGTTGTTTCTGCATTTGCTCTTGACGAGTCTGCATATCCTTAAGTTTCTGCTTAAGTATATTGAAGTTGTCATTTGTAAGAATCTCAGCTGCTTCAAGTAAACTTGCGCCATTCTGCATGGCTGGCTGAATAAGCTGCTGCAACTTCTGTATATTCTCTACATCTTTAGAAGTGTCACTTACAAATACATCAATATCTTCATAGTAGAACTTCTTTGCTATATCTAAGAAGGCTCTTTCGCCATTATCAAATACATATGAAAGCTTCTGCTTACCAGTTCCTTCCCAAGCTCCTTTTGCTGTATTAAGAAGCATAGTCATCACATGTCTCTTACACTGATTATGAACCCAGAATAAAGGTTCTGTAATGTGAGACGACTGAGTTACAGATCTTTCAACATTACCAACAAGTTCAGATGTACTAATAGCACCTTCTCTCTAAGATGTAATACCAGATATAGTTCCAGCTAATAGTTCTATCTTATCCATTAGCTATATATACTCTGATATAACCTATGACATTGTTAAGTCAAGAGAAGTAATCTGATTAAATGTAGCTGGCTTACCGCCTTCACGACCAGGTACATTCCAACCCTCTTCATAAGGGTTAATAAAGTTAACACCTACAGAAGATAGATAATGCATCCATCTATCAGGTGTAATATTCATAGACTTAGGAATCTAGGTAATATCCATATTGATTACCTTTCCTTTATCTCTTGCTATTGCAAGCTCCAGTCGATACCACAACACAATATACATATATTGTAATGGTTTTAGTATACTAACTAAAGACCTTGGCTTACTGTTCGTTGCGCTATAAACACAACCACAATAGGGTAGCTTTTGTGAATTTGGATTATCAATACTTACATGCTGGTATTCAAGAGGCTGTATTCCAAAATATAAATCAGAACCAGCTCTATATCCTTCCCATACCTCTATAATCCAATCTGGTTCTATAGAAATCTCTGTTCCTACAGGATTATATGTTTCATCACATATAGTAACTTGAGGCTCTCCTGCCTCATCTAAAACGGTTACATAGAATATCTTCTTAAAAGACTTCCAACACACATGCCATACATTAATAGAATGTTTATTCTAAAATGAAAAACCATCCTTATCATATATACGCATTGTTATATGATTAAAATCATCAACTGGTCCTTTCTCTGGCATATCGCCAATAGGTGTTCCTGATAAGATTTCATTAAGTCTATTAAGATCTTTCTCATCCATCTTATCATTATATCTATCATATATCTCAGCTACTGGTAATCTCATCTTACGAACACACCAAGAACCGTCTTCTATAAATTCCAAGTCTGGACATTTATCATAATCAAAGTCCATAGGATTTACGCGCTCTGCGTAAGGTTCTCCGTTTTGAACTCCTACGTAGTATACTTCAGTTCCGCTAATCAAACCATCTTTCCAACCTTTTATAAACTCATTGTGTAATGAGAGTTTCTCTTTAAGATATTCAAGTGTATGATAAGCGGTATTTTCTACAACATCTTTGTACTCTTTATCCATATACTTAGCTATAGCTTCTGGTGGCATAATCTCACCACTCTATAACTATTGCTAAAACTATTGCTGTTCTTCTGGACCCATCTTAGATTGTATAGCTTCCATCATGTACTACATAAGCATTTCTTTTTCCTTATCTTGTAGTTCTGATACAGCTTCTTGAGATGTGCGAACAACTCTAAAGTTTAATGGTCTTTTAGTCTCCTCACCTATAAGCAAATCAATCTTAGGTCTAATAATATTAAAGTCCTAAGGGGTAGCAGGAAAACCATCATCTACCTTAAATGGATTCGTTATACGCTTAAAGTCTTTCTCGTCAAAGATACTGTTATATAAGTTGTAATAGGTCTACATCTCGCCATGCTGCGTATCACGCCTATCGCCGCCAGAAGTAACATTGCCTTCACCTATTATATAATCCACACAGGCATGCTACCACTTTTCATCTTTCTTAGTTAGCGGGAGCTTCTGCTATGGAAATGCGGCACTATATAAATTATCTTTTACTCCTATCATTGTTAAAATGTATATACAGGTATATCGTCTTGCTGCTACTCATCATTCCACCAAGATTGGCCAAACAATGGCATTTCAAAGAGTTCAACCTATTTGTTTTCTTCTTTACTTTTAGCTACCTTTACCTAATAGAGCTCTTCCCTATATATCATAGTCATACATAATGCTATGACTCTATCGACGTTCTTTACGCCATCATTCTCTATAAGTTCCTCTATTAGAGGTTCGCTATATACTCTTTCTATATTAGGATGCCCTGGCTCAAATTCATCCATAAGCCATTCAAGTATTAATCCTTCTCCATAAGCCCTAATAGACTTAGTCATATGACATCCTTTTCTTCTTTGTACTTTTGAATCTTTAAATACTTCAGAGATTACTTTATCTGGCTAATCCGCTAATAAGTAATCACAATGTTTATTTGTAAAGTAAGGATAAATACCCTTACGTTCATTCTCAAATAACAATCTTGCATTATAAAAGATTAAAAGCTTTCGTACATTTTCATAGTACTATTCAGCAGTATCAGGTCTGCCTGAATATTCTGCCACAATAACATCGTTCCAAGCTTCTCCAGCCTTAACGCGTTTAAATATAAATGTTGATCCTAAAGAATTTGTAAAAGACTCATCGTGGTCGTAAGGATCCGCACCAGCTATATATAATCCAAATGGAGGATCTTTAATTGGATATTCCCATATCACAATAGAACCATGTGGTTTATCATCTTTCTTCAGATGATATGTTGTTATATCACCAGACTTCTTCTCAGTAGCTTTAACCTACCCTTCTCCATCCCAAGCTAAGTCTACTACATGTTTCATGTTTCGTAGCTTCTCATTAGTTCTAATACGTGTTAATTGATTCATTAACAACTATCTTGGAAAGATGTTTTTACCAAGCTCCAATACAGCCTCCTACGGCTTTAATGGACGCTCTGATATAAATCTATCAATAGATGTCTGAGACGCACCACCATCTTTTACTTTGTTTCTTTGAGCAATAAGTTCTTCTATAGCTTTTTCTTTAATACTGTTACCATACTAATCCATGAATCTCTATTTACCGTTCTCGTTAGTAGATTCCATATTAGACCATGACGGAACAAAGAATCCACATTTAGTCTATTCTTGACCATCGTCCCATATATTAGGGAATGCTAAACAGTTGAACGCTTCTGGTTTATAGAATAAATTCTTAAGACCATCAAAAGCGCCACCTTCAGTACCGCCAGTACCGAAAGCTATCAAAAGACCAAAAGCCACACCATCGTCAGTTTCTACAGCAGGCTGTTCAACTCGCCATGCTGTTTCAAGATTAGGAAACTTACCACCCTCTTCAAATAGTACAAGTTTACCACGAGTACCACGAAGTCTTTCAGGATCATTCTTAAGTGTGATACCTGTTATACTTGATAGATAGCCTTGCTCAGTCTACTTACCAAATTCGTCAGTAATCTTAAAACCAGATACACGCTCCATACGTGTACTCGTAAGACGTTGTTTTGACCAAGCCGTATTCTTATCTATAAAGTCCATTATTTGCCAAGCTTTAGTAAGAAGACCATCACCAATTAAGAACTTCTATTCTGAAGCTACAGCAAAACTTTTAGATCCAGGTATTAACTCATAATTACGTACTAACATAGATGCTCCTTTAAATGAGTATCCACGCTGTCTTGACTTAAGCACAACTAAGTGTTTACCATAAGTCTCAGCTTCTTCTATGGCGTTAAAGTAATAGTAGTCATAATCCCAGAAGTTTGGGAACTCTAATATACGTTCACGTCTTGTACGTTTATTACCATATCTATCTGTATACTCAACTTCGCTAAGTTTCATAATTGGGCTATAGTTAAGATAAAAGTAATTATATCCACTTATAGCATCACCGTCAGGAGCAACATATCCATATAGACATCTATTAGTTTCTTCATCCCAGTACTTTATATAATCAGTAGTTCCTGGAGGAGCTAATGTATAAGTACCGTGTTCTTTAAAGAATATAGCTGCCTATCTAAATTTATCACTATTATAAATCTTCTTATTAAAGTCAACCATAATTATTTAACTGTTTCATATAGACCTATAACACCACCACCTTTAACCTTACCAGATTCAAGCTATTCAGCTTTAGCTTGTTTCATAGCTATGTCTAATGATTTAACTACTCCACTAACATCTTTAAGGATTCGTGTGATTTTAAGTGCTGTGTCTATATCCATACTACCTTCTGAATACTAATTCAGAGTTTCAATCAATCCCTCTGCTGCCGACTATGAAGATGAAAGCAGTCTGGTTCCAGGAGTCTGTTGAAACTCCTGAAACCTTTTTGCTAATATCATCATCTCGGAAGTAGGTTTATATTTATCATCATTGAACATATCTTTGCCTACAACAGACTATCTTTCTTTCTCTGGATAAGCCTCATATGGACTATTCCATTTGTATAGCCAAATGATATATTCAATTTCTTTTAGTGCCTAAGATTTATCTTCTGCATTATTATAATACTCCTTAAATGGAGGTATTGCTAAATCCTAAGTACTAAGCTTTATCTTACCACCTTGTATATCAAACATTATTAAATCTTTTTAGCCAATATTTCACCTGCATGTATATTATCACTTGTAACACCAGTTACGTATGGATCTAAGTTATCAAGATCTTCTTTAATTTTAGCGGTCCATGCCTCAAGAGCACAACCAGTTTCAGCAAGTTTATCAATTGAGCCAATCTCTGCAGTTTTTAGATTATCAATATTTACATCTGCAAATAAATATGCTTTAGAAGCTTTTGCGTCTGCATTGAACTCATTTATCTTATTGAATAGATCTGTCCATTCAGAAAAACTACTTCCAATCTTACCAAAGTAAACAATACCATATCTATAACTCTAATCAGCCTAAGCCATAAGTCTTAAAGTGAAAGGAGTTGAAGATATAAATGTAGCATTGCCTTTTAAACCATATCTATTAACAATATCAAGAAGTTTTATCGCATATGGCTTACCATTATATCTTGTATTAGTAGTGTCAATAGTATTGTTTTGCCACATCATACCTTGCTTTATTTCAATATATGGATGTAAGCCACACTCTTTACATAACTTACAGAATTCTTCAAGAGTATCAACTTTCTCTCCACTTGGACCATGGAATGCAAGTATATCGGCTAATGTATGATCTCCATACTTATATGATTTATCTGTAAGTGTAATTATACCATTTGTATAACCAACTGGAACATTGTCATCATGACTTACTATAAACTTACCGTCTTTAGTCATATATGTATCAGTCTCAACATATCTCCAGCCTTCTTTTGCAGCAGCTATAAATGCAGCTAAAGAATTAGCTCTTTCGGTCTTATGGAAGCCTTGATGAGCTATACTACGCATAACTTTATCATCGTTAGTATGGTCTTTCTTAGCTTCTGTTTGAGCTGTAGGCTTAAATTCTGGATTAGATGTTTTTAACATTACCTTTCCAAAAGAATCAATAGTGTTAGTCTATATACCAATAGTATCATTAGTATTTGCTACTAATATTACATACTTACCATCTACAGTAGCTGTGTATTTTTTAGCAGCTGTAGCCCAATTAGCCTCACCAAATGTGCCATCAGTTTTCTTCCAACCAATATACATTCTTAGAGTATTTGGAATTGTAATAATATCACCTTGCTTCAGATCTGCTACGAAATAAACACGTTTAATAGCTTGATTTATAGTCCACATCTATGTTGGAGAAATATTAACATTACCATTAATAAACTATGATGTTATATCTATATCCCAAGGACCATTACTATTTAAAGATACTACTGTTTCTATATCAGAGATAACTTGTTGTAATGTTTTTGTATTAGATTGATCTGAATTATGTCCATTAAATCCACCGATATCCTATATGTAAACTTTACCATTCCGTCTAACCTCTATTGCATTCTTTCTTTCATTCTAAGATCCAGCACCAACAGTAAACACGTATCTATCTCCTCCAGATAATGTCCTAGATACATTATAAGCGCCAACACCAACCTCTGAATTATTGGTTATATCTATACAATATCCAAAAGCTGCAGTATTATATACATTTCCAACATTGATGTCTGTTCCAGATATTATTGATATTGATCCATTATTAACGATGCTATATCCATTTACAATATTATTATTACCAAAGTTATATATACTAAAAAATGGAAGCTTTCCAGTTGGCTATTTAATAAATTTAGTAAAATCACTACTAGTTAACTTTATTTGAGTATCATTAATATCTGTTACTGTATAATCTAATTTTAAAATATTATCAGAATCTTTATAGTTTATTGAAATATTATCGTTTTTGATTTCTGTGTTATAGAATAATATTTTTGAATTCTTTATCAAATTATAAGTAGTACTATTCTTATCAACATTTACAATAATATTATTATCATCAATTTTTGTATATGTAGGATCCTATATTTTATTATATGAGAGTATATGATTTTGAGATCCAATTAATACTGCATAACTTCCTGTTAATACATTTTCATTACCAACTGAAATTAATCCATCACCTTGTATAATATTACCATATCCAACACTTCCACCATTAAACTATCCTTTTGCAATATCACCAATGATAAAATTGTTAGAACGTTTACTTTGATCATCATATGATATTTGATAACCTCTTATAGCATTTGTATTATAAGTATGTGTGTCTTTAAGGAATTGATCATTTTGCTAACTATTATTCTGCTATCCAGATCCACTTGATGCTTGACCAGCTAAACTTAATGTAGCATTAGCATCTAACACAGTTCCTTTTGGATAGCCTTTATTCTCACTACCAATAACAACGTTAAGATTTTCTGGATATATTAAACCGCCACCAGTAAGTGCGGAATTAACTAATTTTGCCGTATTCATATTTTTATATTAATTTAATCCCGCATCCATTATACGGTTTTATAATTATTTGTTATATTATTATCAATCAATGTTTTAGGATTTTCATGTACTACATAATTACTACTATATCCTGCAAATACATTACTAAATCTCTAATTGTTAGAATATTGAGATACACTTGTATACCTGTTAGATGGGAATACTGATATAAACTTAAAGTATCCTTGATTAGCATAATTTACATAATCCTAAACAAATGCACTATTTATATCTGTTAAGTTTGTGAACTTCTGGAACACAGAATTAAATACTACAGGATTTGCAGCTGTACTCTCTGGCGCTTTAACTCTATTAAATACATTACTAATATCTCCAAGCGTATTATTTGATATATAATCAAAAGCTGTAAATACTTGATTTGGATATACAGATGTATTAGCAAATGTTCCTCTTAGAGATGTTATATTAGGAGCATATTCAAAGAAATGTGGTGGGATTACATATACATCATTACTACTGCCACTCTTTGATACTCTTGTTAAACTTGAACATGCATTAAACATATTTGACAAGTCTTTCTTAAAGTTCTTAAATGGAAGTAACAATATATCTGGTATTCTACCTCTAAGTCCAGATTCATTATAATGTGGCCATTGTGGACCACAGTTATTAAATATACTTGTAATATCACAATCACCATTACAATATCTAAATAAGTCTGGAGCACAACAGAAGTTTAAGCTACCATTGACAACATTATTACCTTGTCCTATAGATACTAATGTTGTATTAGTATCATGTTCATAGTCGCCGTTATGTTTATTATCTTTAGTAGTTACACCATCGTAAGACCACATTATAGTTTCATCAATATTATCATAACTTGTATTAGTAGAAATAATTCCGCCTTTATATATAAACTTAAATGGATTATAATTTTCATTATGTATTAACTCTGGGCTATTGTTTATATATGGCTCTATTCTACTATTTGCAAATGCATTATACAAACTAAGTATTGATGTGTTCGGAGCTTCTGTAGATACAACTTGCTTAAAATATAATACTCCTTCTGGATTTATTACCTCTTCCCAATTTCCAGCATTTTTACGGAACCATTTCACAACATTATTAGTATTCTCCATCTTAACTTCGCTACCATCAGATCTTACTATATTATATATGATAACTTTTTTATTATCTCTATATTCTGTATCAGTAGTTAATGTTCCATCTTGTATACCATAATAAGTATTACTTATAGTTCTACTTCCATGATAGAATAATCTATATGGTATATAACTTTGATTACTTTCAGAGTATGATGAATTCGAGAATATACCATGAGCATACTAAAGATTAGGACAGTTAGCAAAACCATTAGATGTTAACTTATATGTAAACTTAATATCTCTAAATAATCCAACAACATTATTAAGATTTGTATTATGTAAGAATAATGATCCAGGAAGTTCTACATGATTACCATTTATCTAATTAGGCATTGTCGTATATGCAAAAAATCCACTACAGTTCTACAATTTAGGACAGTTCTTAAATATATCATACGGGAATTGACCATTAACAACTTTAGTACAACCATTTCCAAATATAGTCTAACTATAATTATTATCAATACAATCTATATACGTTAGATTTATAAAACCTTTAAATGAATCATCATTTATATTAAATATAACGCCTCCATTTAATTTCTCAGAAGACAAGAAACCATTTATTCTTGTAACATACTAAGGATTCTTAAATATATTTGTAAAATCAATCGTTCCATGTCCATATTTAGATATAAACGATTCTGATACATTATATACGTTTGTTGTTATATTTATTGTATCGTAATCTATATAATTAGCATTTACGAATCTATTTATATTACTAAGGTTTGTTAAATTCTTAAAGAAGTCTTTAAGATTTCCATATAAAGAAGGATTAGACTTAAATGATTCATCAAGATTATCTTCTATTATAGTATTAAATACATCTGATGTATTAAGTGTATTTGTATTATTTACAATTACATTATTAGTAGTACCTAAGAAAAGTGTTACGTTATTTATCTTATAATTCTTAGTACTATGTCTAAACAAGAATCTATCAAATACTCCAACTATTGGTCCAGTCCAAAACATACCAATATCTGTAACCGAATCTACAAGCGGGCTAAACAAACCGTCATCTACAGTTACATTGTCACCAACAAAATGTGGAGAGCATAATACTGCGCTATTTCCCCAACATCCAGTAAAAGTATCATGTAAAGAAGTTATTCCTTTAGCAAGTTTAAACATATATCTATTAGGAGAGTTGTCAGCCTAATTTGTCTTCTAAAACTTTACATTCTATGAAAAATAAAACATTGCTGTAAGATCTGTAATAGAACCTAAATTCTATAATGTATAATATATATCAAACAAAGTACACGCTGTTTCTCTATACATACCAAATGCATTAGTTATACCTTGGAATGTAATATTTGTTTGTTTATTAGATACATTAATAGGCATAACAAAGTTATCATCAGGTATAGGATTATTTGTAATAACTTCACTTGGTAGTTTTACAACATGTGTATTATCAGCTATAGCTTGTACGTTCTTTCCTTGGAAGTTAACAGTACTTGTTGTTCCATGTATAGAGAATTTAGATAACTAACTAAAACATCCACTACATTTAACAACTATATTACCATATACTCTTAATAAGTTTTCACATTTCTAAAAAGTATTAGTTATATATGCTGGTTTGTTAACATCTGTAGAGAATTGTATTTCTTTAATACCAGTATTATTCTGTATGTTAAAATCTTGTATACTTGAAAACTATGATAAATCAAGAAGCTAATTGTTGTTAAAGTTACTAACCTGTGTATTATTTAAATACAGTTTAAGTATATTCTATTGATTACAATTATTAATATTAGCTGTCTTTAGGTTATTATTACCAGATAGATTAACATTTGTTAAACTATTTAAATCTGATAGTGTAACAAAGTTATCTTCTCTACCACCAATAAGCTAAGAGTTATTTGTTATCTTAATATCTGATAGATTAGGACAGTTTTCTACATCTACTATTTCAAGATTAATATTACTATCAACTATAAGTCTTTGTAAGTTTTCACAATGAGTAATCTTTACACTTCTTAAGTTTGCATATCCAGTAAGATTTAATTCCTTAATAGTATTACAGTCTTCTATATATACAGAACTTAAATTATTGCATCCAGAAAGATCTAAGTCTGGAAGATACTGCTGATGTATAAGTCTTAAATCTATAATATTACTATTTGTAATATTAAGACTCTATAAAGGTACATTTGTTGGTATGAATATATTAGTAATACAGCTACTGCCTGATATATCAATATCAGTTAACTTTGTAAACTTAGTTCTTGCATTAGCTGTACCAGGATTCTATTCTATATCAAGATAGAACGAATCTCCACTAATAGCACATGCTGTATTTGCAAAGTTTATAGTTCTAACCTCAGATACATTTGCTTGTCTAAATACATCAAGACTAAACTAACCACTAAAGTACTTATTGTTATGCATATCTAATGTATGTATAGCTGGAAGACCAAGAGGATCAATATTTAACTCATTTATAGATTTTGCAATAGAACTAATTTTCATGTTATATAATGGAGTAGACTTATCTCCAAGTTCTATAATTGAATTAGAGTTATTAATAGTCCAAGTATAAGGACCACCCTGCTGCATATTACCAACATTAACATAAGTCTTTGTATTATTTGGCAAGAAGTAGAATGCCTGAACAGTATCACCAACAGCTATTCTTGAGATAACTGGACAGTTAGATGTTACTGGTAAAGCGTCAACCTAAGTACCAGCTACAGTAGCATTAACTGTAACATCAGTATTATTCTTAAAAGTCATAGCTGCCTATCTCTTAGACATATCTCTCCATCTAAACAAACTATCTAAGAATACAACATGCTTCTTAAGCCATGTTCTATTATGAGCAACTTTACGACCATGGAGCTTTACAATATCTTTAGCATTTGTAATAATATTACTTGTAAACTAAAGCATATATTTAAGCTTGTAGTCATAGTTAAATATAAGAGATCCACAAAGTTCTGTTTGCTTTACAAAGTACTTATCTGTAAAGTAATTCATAAATGTATCATAGCCGTTAGCATTTGCTAAAGCTTCAGTGAAACTTCTAAACTCATACCAATACTGAGCGTATATTGAGTTTACCGTATCTTGACCATCTCTCCACTTTGCTTTTGTAAATGGAGTATCAAGAGAAAGCCACAATTTATTAGTATTTGCAGATACAGTTGTTTTAGATAAACCTTTGCTATGATCAAACGTCTCAGCTACATACTTCATACCTTGTGTAGCATTTTCAGATGTAGCTTGATTTGTTATGTATTTAATCCACACATCTGGATCAATCTTAAGCTCACCTTGGTTATCACTACCATTAGCAGTATCAAGGTCATAGAAGTCTACATAGAATGTAGAACCATCCCATGTTCTATATGTAGAGTTCTTACCAAAGTTATCTACAAGACCGAAGTAGTTACATATGATAAAGTATTTGAAAGCGCTATCTACGCTAAATCCCATATTATCACTAACACTATTAGGATCAACTACAATCTACTGCTTTTTATTCAGCTTACTATAGTTACCACTTGAATCAACAGTATATTGATCATAAGAACCAGAGATCATAGGAATTGTATTAGATCCATTAACATCGCTTGAATAACAACCCTCAATAGGAAGTTTCATAATGTTTGAAACAAAATCTTTAAAGCCTTGATAATCTGAAGTTCTCTTACCACTTGGGAACCTAACTTCATACTTCTGGTTTAGAATATTATCATCATTCTGCCAGAAATCACCTTTACTTGTATCAATGTCTTCTGGAAGACTGTTTGTTATTCTTTCAAATCCAACTAATGAGTTTGTATCTTTAATCTCAATCCAAGCAGATTTATCTTGATCAAACGTCTCATCTATTTCTACATTATCAGCATAGAATGGGAATGTTGTAACTTGAATTGGATTATGATCTGTAGCATTCTTAATTGACTTAACCTACTTAAAACCTAAGTTTCTATGAGCGTCACGACCAATGTTGAATGAATAAACTCCAAGCGGAGTTACAGATAAAGTGTTCTAAGCGTCTGTATAGAACTTTATAATAACAAATACTGGGAAACCTTCTACTGTATGTTTAAGCGTAGCTGTAGGCTACTATGTCTTAACGTACTGAGAATCATATACATTCTTTAAAGCTATAGGATCAAATGGGAAATAAGGATTATCTTTCTTTCCAAGTTCAGTGTTTATAAATGAACCGATAGCAGCATTGTTAGCATGAGAGCTATCCACAATATCAGCTTTGAGTGTATAAGTTTGTTCTGGTATCCATGTTGACTTAGGTGTAAATATAGTACCAGTTGGTAATGTTATATTTAAGTTCTTTACTGAGTCTTTAAGAGTAGATGTACCCTGAAGGCTTATAGTAGCATTCTTAATAGTCTTTACAGAGTTATCTGTATTTGAACCATCATTGCTAATACCAACTGGGTCCCAATACTGAACAACCTTATTTTCTGTTTCTGGTAATGTTACAGAAGAAGAAGATTGTTGTTTAACAAATGAGTTGAATGACCATGATGAATCATTACTAACATCAATAAGCATAATTGGAACACCTATCTCTTTTGCATTCTCAGCTAACTTATTTACATCGAGCCTATTGTTAGAATCAAGTAAGAAGTCTATAGTATATTGCTATGCATCTTTATCATATAGCAAAGACTTAATATTTCCATCAGCGTCTCTTGAACAGAAGTTCTTTTTCAACTCTGAATCAATTCTACCATAGTTAGGAGATTTATTAACATAATTTGTAGCTATAATATTATTTATATGCTGACACATTATATCAAACTCGTTAAGAGCTTCTGTGTAGATTCTAATACTATATATATTAGTATCACACTTGTTTATCAAATACTCTTTACCACCTTTGACGTATCTTCTACAACCTACATATAAATTATCACCCATCTTTATTCTGGTTGATAATTTACGTATTGCTGATACTACACCATCAAGATATACTTTAACAATATATTCTATGTTACCATCAACTACTTGCGAATAACAAACAATAGCAATATCGTTATCAATATTATCTTCAAGCTCAAGAACTCTTTGGTTATCTATATACAAACCATGTACATCTATTGATATACCGTTTGTAATATCACCTAAGTTACTATCAGCTACAGATACATCACCAGAAAACAATATAGTTCTATTATCATCTGGGTGATAGTCTGAATGATAATGTAAACATATAGTATATACGTCTCCTAAAGATGATAATAAGTCATCAAACTTATAATCTGCATTATCAAGCTTAAACTTGTTTATAATACCAGTAGCTCCATTACTTACTCTGTAATAGAACTCTCCAGTATCCTTAACGCTAATAGCTGATCTAACATTTTGTTTGATTGTAGACATGCTTGACTTAGCGGTCTTTGATCTAAGCTTGTATAAATGATTAGTATATGGAAATTCATATGTGCCTTGATTAAAGTTTCTTGCAGTCATATCAAAGATACAACTATTATACATATTAAATGTATCATTAATATAGTTAACCTTTGATTTAACAAATTTTACATAATATACAGCTTCAGCTGTTTTATCACCAGCTTTAACTACTACTCTAACTTTTGAAACTTTATCTTTTACTGCAAAGTCTTTATTTGATACTGATATATAATCTTTAACAGTCTATGCAAATATACCAGGTTGATTAGATCTAACTTGTGTATCATCAATAAATATATCATAATTAAATGATGTCAACTATGATACATATGGTGTAAATTCAAGATACAAACTACCATCCATATTAACTTCTACGGGATTGTTCTAATACTTACTCATAACATTAGTAGAAATCATAATAGTATTTGATACCAAAGTTAATGAAGATTTAATAGACTTTGTTATATTCTAATCTTGTTTATTTGTAAGAGTTTGTTTTACTGAATACACATCTATCCACTTTGTATCTTCTGTAAATAAGTCGGATAAGCTTATAGAGTTAGTCTATTGATTTGTAGAAGCTACACTTATATCATAAGACTTCTAAATAGTATTACTACTTCCTTGTATCAATAAGTCTAATGTATATTGTCCAATAGTACCAACACTATACTATAACTTGATAAATGATGTATTAAGTGTTGTTAATGAAGCAGCAACGTCTTCACATTTTAATATAATGTTATTATCAATAACAGAGCCACTCCATTGTCCTTGTCCGTATACACCATTACTATCGTCATTATAAGATGCTGATATAACAAGTCTACCAGTGTGATTATTTAATGATTTAGCAACATTTGTATAAGGTATAAAGAATACACTGTTAGCTGCATTTACTGATGTAGCATATATTTTTGTACTACCTACATAAGCTGATATTTCCCAAGGTTTATTGTATTTAACAGAAATACCTTCAACGTTAACTTGCAGACCATCCTCTCCCATATTAATAGTAGAGTTTGATTCTTTATTGTTAACCTTTATTGTTACTGATAATTCTTCGCCTGATGGAACTGTACCTACACCTCCACCAGATCCGCCTCCACCGTGAAGTGCAAGCCAGGATATATTTCCTTGCGCTATAGAAAGATCATCTTTTAATCTTTCAATAGCAGTATCTACTGATATTACCGATTCGTTAGCTTTAAGCATTTTGGGATTAGTTAGCGACACTCCTTTAGCATCGCTACTCATTAATATCTCCCATTTGCTACGATCGGTATTAAATTTCTTTAAGTTATTCATTATTAAAAGATTAAAGAGTTATTGTATACGTTTCTGTGCTTGTTATATTATAAGCTTGCTTATCAGCTTCTGATGTAGGTTCGCAAGTCATACTAACAGTAGTTAAGTTAGGAATCTATTTGTTTGGATCCCACTTAGCAGTATTCTTATCTTCATTAACATCCCACACTCCATGTATCTGTTTAGCCTCAACAACTACTGAGTTATTTGTAACCTTATATTTTATATACATAGGATAATGTTGTTTTCTATTTTCAGTAGGAGCAGTGGCATTTGATGCTGCCTTAAAATAAGACATAAGCCAAGGAATTAAAAACTCATCTCCTGAAGGTTGTTCTTTGTTAGATACAAGTTTATATCCAGTAGCCTAAGACATAACGTATGTAGGAGCTGTAATTGTATCTACAAGCTCATATCTTGCAAAGTTGTTAGATGGATCAATATCTTGCTGTCTTGTAACCTGAATTACTGGACGCCTTGATAAAGCATCATCAACATCTGCCATTATATCAATATCTGGATTAACTTTATTCTCAGATGTAATATAATTCTCTGGTGCATCATATATAGGCTTACTTAATGTATAAGTATGCTTATGTCCACCAAACACCATCTTTATTCCATACTTCTTAAACAGTCTTGAGAATCTATATTTACCAGCAGTGTTATGTGTATTAAGGTGAGAACCTTCTCTACCGGCACTACCTTTCATAAACTACCAAGTAACCATTGTAAATGGCATCTCATGCATATATACAAATGGCTTCTTAACAAGCTTACCTGAATTAATAAGTGATTCAAACCAAGCCTCAATGCTCTGATTAGCAGCCTATGCAAATGAAGCATCTGCTATACCATTATTATATGTCTTACTTGAAGCTTCTGCTGTTTCTGAATTTACACATACAAAACTAAAGTCTCCATACGTATAGTAGTATAAAGAGTATAAAGGATATGAATTACCATTCCAAGTAAATGAATAGTCAAAATCTGGATCAAGTTCAAATGTAAAGTATCTCAATACATTAATATGGTTAAACTTAGAAGTAGCATCTTCTCCGTCTGTAAGAAGAGTTGGTTGTTCGCTACATAGATCATTATTACCTATTGTAAACATCTCTGTCTTATTTGGTGTAAATGTATCAAGAGCTTCGTAATAATCAATCCACTCATTCTCTCTATTACCACTCTGTGCAATATCTCCAGTATTAATCAAGAAGTCAAAGTTCTCTTTAGCCATTATACCTGCAGATCTAAACCATGGTCTATAGTCCAACCAACTAAATCCCTATTGATCAGTCTCCTGTATAAATGTAAATCCATTAGCAGCAATATCTGAATCACTTGCTACCTTTGTCTTATAGATTTTACTCTTATATGACTCATCTGTAAATCTACATACTTGATATTCGTACTCTCCAGCTTCAAATGTATTGCTTAGAACAACCTTATGAGTTGTTACCCACATACCACTTGGAGTTCTCCATCTAAGTCTCTTATAATGATCTATAAACTTATTTATAGCTGCAGTGTTATTCTTATCACCTTGTGTTATAGATCTAACTACAGTCCATTCAGTTTGGCCAATCTTTCTATATCTAAGATACTCATTATAGTTACCAACTGATACCCAGTTAAAACATCTTGAAGCTTTATTTGTATCACCAGCTGTAGCTTTTATACCGAATGTACATCTAACACAATTAGGTTTAAATGGATCAAATGATGTCTTATTTGTAAAGAAGTTCTTACCTTCCCATGAAGATTTTGGAGTAAACTTCTATTTAAGACTATCTGGATAGTAATACATTGGAACATTACCAACAAACTATGTCTATGTATTCATATTTATATATGTCCATAAAGACTTAGTCTTTCTTGCACCATATGCTTTATTACCCTGTTTAGAAGGCTCAAGCATAAACCATCTTACATATACACAGTCTTTAGCATTATCCGTACTATTAACCTGGAATGTAGCATCACCTTCATATACAGAACCTGAACCAAATCCACAGCTATCAATATACCCTTGATATGTAAAGTTCTTGTTCCATGGAGACTTTAATTCTCCTTTATCAAGAGGATTGCCTTGCTAATTATATACCCAGTTGTTTTCAATATCACCAACACATAGATAGAAGCTTGATGCATCTTGACTAAATCCTATTGGACTATCTCCATCCATCCATATCTAATCATATGAATTAACTTCTATGAATGCACTCTTGGTAGTATTACATCTCTGTCCACGTATTAAATATGTAGAACCAGCTTTTATAACACCATCAAGTTTAAGAGTCTTCCACTTAAAACCATTATGACCATTTCCATATAGAGTTCCATCTGTATATAACAACATTAAACCATTTAGGTTAATATCATTATTTGAACCATTTGCAAGCTCTATAAAGTTATGACTACATATCTGGTTATCATTGTTTACGCCTCCACAATATACTTCATTTATACATAACAAATGATCAACGTATACTTTCCATGCAGGATCAATATTTCCAACCTTTGTAGTTTGATCAACTTTTCTCCTTACAGTTATTTTGCCATTCTGATCAACTTGTACATTATAAGAAGAACCCCCATCAGTAAATGTAAGGTGATCAAGATGTGTAGCATATAAGTCATCTACAGATATACCACCACCAGATCCTCCAGAAGATTGTTCACTTCCAACTACATTAAATTTACCATCTTTATACAGAACTACTTTCTTTCTATCTGTATAATACAGAAGCTCACCATCTATAAGATTCTGCCTATTCTTACTAAAGTTAACAGCTGTATCCATCTTTATAGATATATGGTTAACTGTAGGTTCTATGCCAGTTGTATTTGGCTGTGTAGGATCTGTATTGACATTATGCTCTTCCGTTATCTCAGTAGGTCTAATAGGATCTGCTGTGCGCATAATCATCTATCTTGCGCTGGAATTAGAATCTCCAGCTACAATGCCATTAAGGATCATCTTATTTATAGTACCCATATTTGAGTATATATCCTTAATAGCATCTTTAATCTTTAATAGCTCATCTGAATTAGAGCTATCTAAATGGACACCTTCACTGGTGTCTAACCATAGTACATCTTTTGTACTTGGCTCAACTTCGCCAACATATAAAGCATTACTTATGTTAAAGTTGTTTATAATGTTGCGTAATTCTTTTATAGAAGTGGAGTTACGTTCTATTCCTGTAGTGTTGGCTTCTATAAGCCTACGTGCATCATTTATGATATTATCCTTACCATCTATGTAGTTCTTAAGCTTATCTATCTATGCTTTAAGATCAACATAATCAACAGATGGAGGATTACTACCACCATTACCACCAGAACTAAATCCACCCTTCAATAATATCTTCCTAATGGAATTAGCGTCTAACAGATCTCCTTCTTCAAATACTTGTCTTGTGATACTATCGCTATCGCTAAACATAATAACTCTTGGAGTCTTTGGGTTAAACACATTTTCCACAAGTCTGGAACCAAAAAGTTTAGATTTCTTCATGTGCTATAATTTATATAATTATACAAACAAGGAAAGGGAACTACACATTATTGTGTAATCCCCTTACCGTCGGAATTTTGCCAGTACCATTTACGACGCCATTCCGCATAGCCTTGTCACGCGTTACTCAGCTATCTCAGATCCGCTTACGGAATCCGCCGCTACCATAGTAGCATCTGTAGTAGTACTCTCAACGTCTTGAGTCTTCTCTGCAGCTGCGTCAGGCGCGCTCAACTTCTCATCGCTGGAACCATAACCACCTTCACCACGTTCTGTCTCACTAAGCTCTGCTACCTCTGTAATTGTAACTTCTGGAATAGGCATGATAATCAACTGAGCAAATCTCTCACCAACTTTGTATACAGCTGGAGCAGCATCAGTAGTAACATGCATCTTAGCAGTAATCTCACCACGATAGCCAGAGTCAATTACACCTACAGCATTAGTCAAAAACATAGATTTCTTAGAAATAGAAGAACGAGGGAACACTAAACCAACATGGCCTTCTGGAATTTCTACAGCCAGACCGCAATGGTATACAACAACAGTCTGACCACAATCATTTGGTTCAAGTGTAATATCTGTTGCTGTTAAGTCAAGTCCTGCGTCACCTTTGTGTGCGCGTATAGGCAATACAGCCTTCTCATCTAATCTTTTAATTTTTAGTTCCATTCGTATTTAGTTAAAATTATACATAAACAAGTTATCCCACTAGGATTCGAACCCAGACTAAGAGGGTTAGAGCCTCCTGTGCTAGCCGTTACACCATAGGACAATGTTATACTCCAGTAAGTCAAAACTATACCATATTATTACTAATATGCAATCTTGTGTGCGTCTTGCATCGACTGCACCTGTGCATTGTAGAGTATAATGTGCGGATTTTAAAGATACCGCACCATCTTATGATAAACATTTAATCAAATGTTATTGATTAATTCATTTACTTTGATATAAATGTAATGTAGATAAATTTTTATACTAAAATCAATTTTATTATGAAAAATAAAAATGTAGTTGCGGAGGCAGGATTCGAACCTACGACCTTCAGGTTATGAGCCTGACAAGCTACCACTGCTCTACTCCGCAATATTAGCTCTTTGATAGAGCTTATGAAAATATCATTTCTTATAGTCAATCCATCTTTACAGCGTGGATAATCTGTTGTTTCTATTAAGCTGAAGCACTTATTTTATCACAACAACAATCAGTCTCTTTATCAGGCTTATTACGTTCTTCAATATTAGTCTTAATATAATTAGCGACAGTATCATTTCTGAATGTTACAATCTCAGCTGCATCTTTACCTCTACTGAATGCAAAAACAATATCATCTTTCTTAACATTGAATACTTTGCCATTCATTGATATCTCCATATCTTCAAGAGCTACAAATGTATCACCCATTGACAACCATACAGAAGGGATTGTTGCAAGTTCAAATACTCCGTTATTTTCTGCAATGCTATAAATAGCACCTCTAACTTCAACAGCTTTCTTCATGATTACTTATTATTACGTGTTACCCAATTCCACAATCTCTTAATAAGAGAAGCCTTCTTAATTACAACCTGTCCGTTCTTAACCTTAAGAGACTCACCTTCCTTAAGTTCAACTGCGCTAACCTTTGTAATGTTACAATCGCCATTTGAGAAGTTAAGTGCTGTACCAGTGCTAAAAGCTTCATTCAAGAAGTTATTAATAGCATCATTCTCTACAATGTCACAATACTGTGCAAACATGTGCTTATCAATTGGTGCGCCATTGTTAATGTTACCTTCTACTGTACAGATAACAACATCATCGTATGTCTCACACTTTGAGAGGTCGATGTTAAACTTTGCGTAATCTTTCTTTGTGTACTTCATTTTGTAGTATATTCTTTTTGTTTATTATCCTTATATCTTCGTTTAAGCTTAAACTTAAATAGCTTATTAAAAAGTATATCGCTTGTATCTTCTGACTTCATTATTTGTTCTGTCTATTTAAATACATGTTGACAAACTTTCTTTACAACATCAAAGTCATATCCTGTTTCTTTAGATATTTCTCTTGAGATAGAATCTATATCTATCATTTACAAACAGCTACTATATCGTAGTAATGAACTAACTTACTGTCTTTAAGTAAATCAAAATACTCACCTCTCATGTTTCTAACAAGAACAACATCACCAACATTTATCTCGTATGGCATATTCTCTTTGTGTTCAAAAGAAAGCGGAGTCTTAATTACTACAGCTTTACGAAAATCGGATTCTACTTCCTTTACCTCAGTCTCAACCTTATCAAAGTCTACGGCTTCTATACCGTTCTCATCTTTCTTTGCAGGCTTTACATCGACTGGTTTACTAAACTCTTTCTTTACCTTAATCGGGTCCAACAGCTTAACTAAGAATGCGTCTGTAAAACTATATTCAATCTTATTAGCAATACTTTCAGCAAGCTGTGACTGATCCATTAATTTGTTATCTTCCATTACTTCTTTAACTCTCTAAGGTGGCTTAAAGCCTTAATCAAATTCTTTAAAACTGTGCCCTTCTCAACCTTCAAACAAGCTGGCTTATCGTCGAAATCACGATCAAGATTATCAAGCTCCTCATTATAACGATTGAGCATAATATCAATCTCGTCAAATACGTTTCTGAATGTATCGTTCTTCTTGTAGTCAACTTCCTCAAGATAACCATTCTTAATCAACTCCTGTGCGTATACAGAATCAATCTTGAATGTAGCACTAAATGAAAACTTAGAATCGCCAGACTCTGTCTTATCAACAGAACTATCACTGTCTGTAAATACGTAAGACTTACCGTCTTCTGTTAGAGTCAACTTATCTCCAATCTCTAGATTAAAGAATGGCTCGATTACTTTTAATTCTTTCATCATAGTCGTATATTTTTGTGAAATTCGACTGCGTAACGTAAGATCAGCTTAACTTGGTTGCAAAATTGAAATATTTTTGCAATTTGCAACTTTTGGGTATATATATCCGTTATGGGGGATATAGGGGGTAGGGTGGGTGTGATATATAATATAAACTATATACAAACTATGAAGAATATAGATATATACGAAACAATATACGAAGTAGATATAGCAGTATGTAACAAGAAATGTACTAATAAAGATATAATAAATAACTTCTTAACATCTGATGACAAAGAAATAACAGAAGAATTTTTATCTGTAAAACCTACTACAAATGCATATACTTTTAGAGCTATAAACAAACATAATAGACACGCTACATTTGTAGTAAGAATATTAAAGACATTTGGTAATACTAAATTAGAAAAAGATACTGATCTAATAAATACTATAGCTCATGAAGCTATGCATATAGTATTAGATACATTTGACAAGATTGGAGAGATAGTTAGTGTACATGTACAAGAACCTTATGCTTACTACATTGGATGGATATGTGAATGTATATATAAATCATACAAGAAATGAATACTATAGAACTAAATGCAATACTATACTACGCTGATTATTTATCACTTAGAACAATAAGTAAGCCAGTTACAGATAATTGTAAGTATTACTTCATTCATAATACTCCTATAAACTCTGCATATATAGTAGATCTTACACCATTTTACGATGAAGATAATCTATTCTACAAACAAGCTAAAGAAGAATATGATGAGCTTAAGAATAAGTTTGGAGAAGCTGGAGTAATGTCATTCTTAGAGAATATATCAGATCTAAAAGCTTGTGGTACTGTAGGAGCTAAACAAATGCTTAAATGCATACATAGATATAGTACAACAATAGACAGAAAGAAAGCTTTCTCTAGATATTATAGATGGCTTGATAAGTAGAAATACATACAATTTGTAGAAGACGAAAATGGCGAACAAATAGAACAAGAATGTTCAAGGTACGTAGCTCACTCTGAAAGAATGCGCGGAAAACAAATCATTTATCAGAGCCCTGAGATGGCTTGAAAAAGAACAAAGATATAGACTTAAAAATGGATTGTACAACAAAGAAGTTGACATTTAATTTATCTTAAGAACAATGGGGAAAATAAGTAAATATAGTAATCTATACAAAGACAACACTTTGATAAGATCTGTAAACAGCAAAGGAGTTTTAGAAAAGTATACTCTAAAAGAAGTTCAAGATTTAGTAGATAAGCTTGGTACTGAGAAAGATGAAAATGGTCGTATAAAAGATCAGGAAGGATTTAACAACGCATCATATATACTTATGCAAATGTACAATGATCCTAAGTATAATGATGAAAAAGAAAACTTTATAAATGAATTAAATGACAGATTGCGAGTTAACAAAGAAGAAGTTGGAAGATCTCTTGACGAGTTGGATAGAGGACTTCAACAAGGTGAAGCTGACGAATCCTCCGATACTAACAGTGAGCGCGAAGCAGTACAAGTATCTGGAGAAGATGGGGATAATAAAGGACGGGAAACTGGTGACGATGCCATCAAGTTCAACCTCAACGGACAAGAAGTTACCATGTCTAAGACCGACGTTGAAAAAGACAAGGAGATGTCTAAAGGAGCGTTCTTAAAGTCATACGATATAAATGACAATAAAGAAGAGTACGTAGAATACAAGGAGAATTAACTATGCCAAAGAAAGAAGTATAGAACTATTACCTAAAGTTCACAGATTACGTAGAAGTAATATATGCTGCATACAAGGAGCCTGAAAAAGACTGGGTTCCTTGTACAGACGAAGAAGCACAATAGATTGTTAAACTAAACGCTTAGGCGTACATGATATATAAACAAGCATATGAAGCTAATAGAAAACAAAATAGAAAAGTTAGAGCAAAAGCATGATCTTCTTGGTGTTTACGAACAAATAGAGATAGCTGGTAGAACTGCATATAAATCATTAGATAAGATAGAATATGATGATAACGGAAGATCTAAAACGGCTAAAGCGTTTGTAGATAAGATGATAGAGCTTGGTCATGGATCTCCATTAGAGCACGGTACAGTATATCTTAAGTTTCCATCAGACGGTAAAGTAAATATGATATATTGGCTATCAAGCTATACAATTGTTAAAAAAGATCCAAATATATCAGATTCTCCAATTTATATAACTACAAACTATAGAGTGTTAGTTGAGAATGACCTACTTGAAGATTTAGAGTTTTTGTGTGAGCCTACAGAATATCATGAGAAGCGTACAACGTTTAGATTAACATGCGCAAGAGTACAAGCTGATTCATTTGTAAGACATAGAGTATTCTCATTCTTAATGGAGTCTACAAGATATTGTAACTACAGTAATGGTAAGTTTAACAGTGAAATAGAAGTTGTAAAACCAACTAAAATTGATACATTTAAAGGCGTTTTAAATGAGTTTATAAAATCATGGGAAAAATCTGAAAGCGCATATATACAGTTAGTAAACTATGGAGTTAAGCCTGAAGATGCAAGAGATGTACTTCCATTACAGCTTAAAACAGAGCTTATAATGACAGGTACAGAGTCTCAATGGGAACAATTCTTTAAGCTCAGAATATCAGAACACGCACACCCTGATGCAAAGTATATAGCAGAAAAAATAAAAGAACAACTATGAAGAATATAATTAAAACCATAAAGTCTCTGTTTAAAAAGAATAAAAGCCGTTGTTGTGATGATTATGCTATTAAACTCAACATGATGTTCGGAGTAATATTTAATCGAGTTAGATTAGCTAATGCTTATAATTATAAGTATGTATTTAGCATCATTCCTCTTGATCATACTGTAATAATAAAATGCCAAACTTATAATAACATCTCAAGCTGGATGTCTTTAAACTTAATGCACTATTGGAAATATTCAAAAGAAAATTTAACTGATTATATTGATAAAGAGTTAAACGTTTTAGCTAACGAAGTAGATAGTAGTTATAATTGTTATAAAGCAAGTAAAAATGAAAAAGATAATTAAAGCTCTGGCTCACTCATTTCATTGGGTGACAGAGAGTAATAGACTAAAGCATATCCAATACGGATTCTATGCTGGTCTATGTGGAACAATATTTGCTGCAATCAGAGCAGGTTTAGCAGCAGAGTATAAAGATAAGCAATACGGCAACGTATTTGATTGGCTTGATGTAACAGCAACTGTAGCAGGAGGTATGTTTGGACAAGCAGCACAGCTGTTATTAATGTTAGGAATATATAAAATATTTAAGTAATATAAACCCAGGGTGATTAAGTTCATTCTGGGTTTTATTTTGTCTATAAGGGAGAACCCTTTTCTTTCTTTATATATTTCTTTCTTTTAGGAGAGGGTTTAGCTAAGCTTATATAGACTATATAAACTATATATACTTACTGTACCCTAATTTCTTTTCTTGTTTACTTCTTTTCTTTATTGGACGGCATAGATAGCCTATATTTCACAAATGAGCTCATATAAGCCTCTGTAAGCCTCTATAATAGATCAGGTGGATAAGTTATCCAGAGAGTCTATTATAACGCGTCAGAGAGCCTGTAAATAGCCTTAAATCGAATGCAGTATATTTCTCTATAAAAAATATTTTTTATTTTATTTTTTAAATTTAGTATGAGAGTATAAACAAACGGAACTAAAATTTATTATTTTTTGTTATGCGAGTGTATAAACGCGGAACTCCCCCCTGCCACTTCCCCGTGCTCGTTGCAGCAGGAAAGTACCCCCGTACCCTACCAAGAAGGCAAACTCGATTAATCATCGTATTCGCTATGATACAAGTAATCGCATTATGGAGTGTGTTTGTGCTTGCGGTAATCATTGCAGGTATAGCACTACTCAGAGCATCTCATGAATAACAGTAGTGGGATGCAGTGGTGATTAGGCTGTGTGATATTAGTGTTTTTTCTACACGAGTATATACACCAGCCTACTCATCATAATAGATGACAATTAGACAAAAACAAGTATATGTTAGGAAAAACCGTATTCTATCTTCGTGTCCAGGATGCGAAGAATAGACGTTACTGGCACGACAGCCAGAACTATGATTCAATGGAAGAGTTATTTGCTGCATGCAAGAGCTGGTTGGAAGAACATCCATTCACTCCTGTGATCTTTGCAAAGAAGGTTATAGTAATCCCTGAGTAATCAGGGGGCTATAACCCAATCCAAGGCGTCATACTCAATTAAACATAACATTCGTAACAAATAAATTAAGACATGACAAATCAAGAATTTAAGTATATTCTCATTGAGAATGGGATAGACTACATTAAGATTGTTCGCACTCCAGACTTTAGAGGCGGATATGACCCAATAGTATACTTCAACGAGGAAGCTAAGAACTACGAGCTTCAAGAGTTTGAGTATGTCGAATTCGAGGGTGATGTAGATAAGGCTGCAGAAAATCGTAATATGGTTTTCGAGAGTGTGTATGATCGAGGCGTAAGGATGGTTAACTATCCACCACTCGATGGACTTGTAATGGATAAAATATATGCGTACGAATAGTGCGCATATATACATCCCAAGAAGCCATACTATAACCCACTGCGCTCGCTTCGCTCGCGAGTCCTCGTTGCTACCCAAGTTGCCAAACTCAGCTAATCATAATATTCGCCAACAATCATAACAGATTGTATGGTAGTATGTTACGACATAATAAACTACAAGATATGATTAAGCTTTGCATGTTTGTAGTTGTATGGTTGATCAACGTATTGTTGACAGTAGAGACTATACGACTCATACTGTTGTCTATAATAGACCGCAGTAACTTGCCAATTACATTGGCTGTAGCTGTAGCATTGTATGTATTGATTACTACAAGTGCTAAGAGAGTTAACTCCTTGACTGATAACGCTAAGGAGGCATTGGGAATGGATTATTAAGGGGAGCTAAACTCTCCTTAGTAGCCCAAGTAGCCACACTTATCCTCTATGTTCCCTAACCAAGTAGCCAAACATAGATTATTCATAGAACTCGCCAGCCAACACCGATAAGCTGTGCATCTGAACTGATTTCGGTAACCCAATAAATTGCAATTAAAATGGGAAATTTGATTAAAGGCTCTGAACTCGGAGCTTACAAGACTATCGCTATGTCTGTTGGCGTAGCATCAAAAGAGAATCGTAACGGCGTTAAATCACGCTTTTTAGTTCTCGTAGTTCGTGATGAAGATAGCGCTGCCGCTAAATCGAAACGAATCATCTTTTGGGATGAGGACGTACCAGGTTTGATCGACAAGATTAAGCCATTTACAGCTCCAAATCCTAACCCAGTCACAAAGGGCTTTGACGTAGATATGAATGCTATGAATGCAGCAGAAAACGCTGCAGACTTCGCTGATTACCTACGTTTCCCAGGCATGATTGAAGAGCAATATGAGCTTGCTAAAGGCCCATGTTATGCTAACAATGCAGACGGAGAACGTATTCTCGATGCCGCAGGTAACCCTGTTGTAAGAAGCACTATTTCTGTGCTTACTCAGGTTAAATTTATCATGCCTGATGGCTCAATGAAGTACTTCAGCGGCATGGATCCTTACTCTACTGGAGCACGCATGGAATCACGTTTCTGGCGTGAGGCTGTGAATGCTGCAAGTGCGCAGAGTGAGGGTGTTGTAGGGACTCCCGACATCCCTGAGAATCCTGCCCCACAAGCAGCACCTCAGAGTCCGTTCTAAGTTAATATATAGCCTTTCTCGCAAGAGAGGGGCTATATAACTCGCAACACAAATCTATTTTCCTGTCCGTTGCAGCACAACCAATATTCTCAAAACGGGAGAGTATATAATACATATAAGTGATTTCGATTATCACATATTGGACACACTGTAGAGTAGCTCTCTATTCTTAGCTAAGGCAAACTAAGAGCACATACTGATTATATGTGTAGCAAATCCACATAACAACTGTATTGCGACAGTTAGTATGGATGGGACATAGGTAGCCTCGCAAATGCCTATGCAAGTATTACTATTCTCAAGTACGGTATGTACCGTACAAAAGTTAGATAATCAGATTCAAATACAATACCAAGAAATTGTTTGAATCCCTATACAATTAAATACCAGTCTTGGCTGGGGAGCAGAATCGCAAATCTGCTCTGATTTACTATGGGTTGAAAATCCCTGGGGAAGGTGCAAGCTACACTGAATAACCCTAAAATCCATCACATATCTTGTGCCTTGACGTGGCGTGGTGGCTTTAAACAGAACAAGATTTAACATTAAAAACAAAAGTTATGGGAAACAAAAATCCAGAAGACCAAATATCAAGAATACTGAATGTGGTCATTGCGTTCTTTTTAGGGACGTTATTTGTGTTTGTAATATTAGGCATTAGCAAATGCCATGTTATAGACGATTTAGAGTATGCTAACTATAAGACTCTCGAATACAAAGAGAGCTTATGTAATGCATATTACAACTATTTCAACAATGCAGAAGCTATGTTGGATAGTGTAAAGATCGAAGATTCTCCTTATATCGAAACTGATAAAGGTTCTGAATATCTTAATAGTATTAAAGCTGTTAAAGATTTACAGGATCAAGAGGAAAATTGTGATAAATACTAACAGAAAGCTATCAGCTGTAAAGAGGTAGCATTATCCATTTGCATAAAAGACATTGGTGGGGAGTCTCTGTAATTCAGTTCTAAATCCACTATTTTTGTTGTCAGCCCCTGTTTGAATAATAGTAAAACTTATAGGAACTGTCTGGAGTGCTCACGAAAGTGAGAATACGCACATTAAATCAAATCCTTGTGCAAAGGTAAACGTATGGAAGATTTTATTATCTTTTCAAACACATGTGGTGGTCGTACATTAGTGAACAAAGATGACATTATTGCTATTCATGAAGATGATGTAGAAGGGGAGATCACAGTAGTGACAACCGATCAAGAATACATGACAAGTGAGTCATTTGATTCTATCATCTCAAAACTCACAAAGTAAGGGGATGTGTTATGGGTAAATTCATAGTTATAACAACAAATGATGGCGAAGAAATGGCTATCAGAAAAGATCTCGTTACTTTTGTGACAAAAAACGGATCAAAGGAAAATCCTACAAGAGTATGGATTAAAAAGGATGAATACAATGAAGAATCGTATTCATGTTGTAACACATTTGAAGAAGTATTAGCTAAGTTGGAAGAGTAATGAGACAGAACGATTACACAGAATTCTTGAAAGCTACAGATGCAGCTGCAAGAAAGGTACACAAGTCAAGCGCTAAGCACATGATTGTTAATCACGTATATAGTCCTGAAAAGGATAAATATGTGAAAGTAAAGCGTTATCGCAAAAAGACAGCAATGACAAGACATGAAGAACGTGAATTCTTTGGTCATCCATTCGTGTTTAAGCATAACGCATTATCAATCAATAGAGGAGAAACAACTCTGTTCTTTGATAAGAACAACCAACTTTGTGATATCTTGCCATTTGAGGAAGAAACAAAAGACTTTCTTGATGCTCATCGTGGTCAACCTTATCAGTTCTTTGTAGATGATTAAGTTGTCATATACAGAGTCTTTAGCTTTCAAAAAAATGGGCTTCAAAGACAAAACAGATGGGTATTTTGTAAAAAAAGTACCCATTGAACTTTGTTGTCCAAGTAGTTGGAATGATAAAGGTGATGGCTTCGTTGCTATGCTAAATGTATCTCAAGCAGTTGAATTCCTGTCAACTAAAAAAGGAATATATATTAGCATTTCAGTTCATACTAATCCTGAAATAAGGAAAGTTGAATTGATGACTACTGTAACGTATACAAGAAGTGGTTATATAACATGTCAAAATGAAATTGACAATCGTTATACAACTATAGAAACAGCCTTGTATGCTGGTGTGAAAAATGTTCTGGAAACTTTAAATAAACTTTAATATGATTAAACAGAAGGTAACAGAATATGGCTCTAATTTCTTAGTAGTAACAAAATTAACATTTACTAAAGAAGAAGCAGAAGCTTTTAATTTAGATAAATATCTAAAGAGAAAAGTAAATGCTGTAATAAATCGCTACAAACGAGAAAACATGGAAAAATGCAATTTGAGTACATTGTTATTTTCGGTTAGAGATATAAAAGATCCATCTACAACATATCCAACTGGTGTGATATTTTATGTCCATTACAACATTTCTTATCTTTATAAAAAGTATATCATTCTGAATAAGCAAAAAGCTTTTGCTGAAGAAATCAAAGCAAAAATTAAAGCGAGTATAGACACTTAGTTCTATACAAAGTTAAAAACATTAAATCATTATCAAAATGAACATTTTAAAGAACACAGAGAACGGTCTTGTAGTAGTAAATGCAGTTGCTATTTCTAATGAATTAGCAGAAAAGTTTGAAAACTGTAGTTCGTATAAGAATAAAGCCATCTTGAAAGAGTGTCCGTCATTTAGCAAATTTGAGATTAAAGATAATCATTGCGATGATCCTGACTTCAGAAAGATAGTTGTAGTTACATCACAAGAGATCAAGCCAACAAATCTTGATGAGATTGTAGACTTAGCATATATGCAAAGTAAGGCTGTAAAAGCTATTCTTGCAAGAGAATCTACTTCTCTTACACTTGCCAGTCTCAACGCTGATATAACAGGTCAGTTTATAAAGATGAACGACACTAACAAGATGTTATATGGTTCAGAAAAAGAAGAAAACTAAGGTCCATATACAACAAAACCAACAGCATCCGCAGCGGAAAGACAAATCCGCTGTAGATGCGGTTGGAAACAAAAGATTTAGGCTTTTCTTTAAGTCTGGAGGGGCGAGCATTCTCGTAGCTAAAGGGTTAACAAAGAATGAGGTTTATATTCTAACTAAACAGTTTGAAAATAATCTCAAGAACTACGATTCTAAGCTCGAAGGCGTATGGCTAAGCGTAAAGTAGATGGTTGTAAAACAACTATAAAAAGAGGATCTGGTTGTTTTCTTATACAAACGAAGCTACAGCTAAACGATAACGAGATTGAAATTACTGAAAAATCAATTAGTGTTTTACCAATTGAAGTGCGTAGAGAATTAAATTCGTACATACGTACAAAAGGTGAACAACTCGTATCGAAAATAGTTGATGGTAAGTTTGATAATAATAGAGCAACCGAAAAGTATGTAGCTATAGAAACTGTTGTGAGAACAAAAGATTACAATCTACGGCTTTCTATAGTAAACAACCAACAAAGACACATGAAGAGAATAAAAGAAATTCTCAAGCAAATGTAAGTGCTTATCTTACATAACATTTAAACATTTATCAAAAATGATTTCAAGTTACAATAAACCAGGTGATAATGATGGATTTGAGAAAGTCTTATTCATCATATTTGTAGCTATCCTATTCTTTGGTATAGCTGTAAAATGTAGTGCTCAAAAGGCACAACAGAAAGCTGTGTATGACACAGTAGTGTGTGATCAAGCTTGTATTCAGAAGTATGTACAAATTCCAAACGAAAAGACTGGAAAAGTGCGTATATTTGCTGTGTACAAAGATCCTAAGCATAATGTGAATGAGCTTATTAACGTGTCAGAAAGTACATTTGATTACATTCAGACATGTAAAACCTATGGGATTCCTGCCCAATTAGGTATTAAGCTCAGAAACGGTGCTATCCAGAGTATTATTCGCGTTAAAACGATTATAACTGTTAGACGATGAATACGGATGGAATTGTAAAAGGTGTAGTGGTATACCGTAAAAATAAATACGGTCACCTCTACAATGTATTTCTTGTCGAAGGAACAAGCGGAGATACTATTAAAGCTAAAAATATAATCGGCAGAAAAACAAAATTAGAAAGAAATGATTTTTATCCAGTAAAAGTTCCAAGTTTGAGAATATCAAAGGAAGATATGGATAATATAATTGATGGTGCTCGTGTTCTTAATCACAATATTACAAAAAAATGGATTGATATAGTAGAAGGATTTAAGAATAAACAATTTGAAATTATAAAGCTAACTCAAGCTAATAGGCGCGTATATGTATTGTTAAGTAACATTGATAGATCTGTCAAACGAAAGATCATTAAAGAAAGCGCTAATGGAACTCTAACAAAACAAATATTTTCTATTAGATACACTATTTACAAGATTGTGTTTGAATGAAAATTCCAAAACCAGGCCAATTTTGCACTATAAACAATGTAGTTTACAGAGCTTACAAGGCAAAAGACGGCTGTAAGGGATGCGCTTTCAACAACCTGTTTTCATGTTTAGGAATAATAGATGGAAAAACAGGTAGAGCTAAGATGAATTGTAAGTATAGTCATATAATATTTAAAAAAGTATGAAACTTAGAAGAGTATCAGCAATTATAAGAATAATTGTTTCTGCATTGATTCTGTACAAAATACAAGATGGTACGTTTATTAGTAAATACAACATTGCGTTAATTATCTTTTGTTGTGCAGAATTAGTATTAGACACTTGTTATATTGTATTAGACACAAGTGTTAAAAAATGATCCCAAAGTGTAGGGTGTTAGTATCAAGCTAACGCTCTACATGTACATTTAATGCAACCTACGCCTCCGAAGTACAAGGAGAGTACGACTGGTCCCAAGTCCAGGATGAAAGATGCAGAGGGGATGTACATTTAAGTGCACGCTTATCAAGGGCGCGATGCTGAGTCTCGAAGACTTCGTGCACTACAATTTTTTGTTTTTACATTTATATTGTTATAATTGTTATTATATTCGATTAAATGAGTGTTGTGAAACACGCATTCTTTGGTTTGAATCATAATTGAAGTTATTAAATTAGTATGGGTAATAGAGATTACCAAAAACACACTTGCTTGTGAAAGTAGGTGTGAAATGGCTTTATAGCTCAATTGACAGAGCACAACACTGATAAGGTTGAGATTTGGGTTTGAATCCCTTTAAAGCCACATCCCGTATTTTCAACCATGTTTGATTTTTAAATAATAGCGATTATTTATTATCTTAGTCTGAATAATTTATTTGTTCATTCGATGTGCGGTTCGTGAGAATAGCACATTTATGGCCTATTCGTCTATCGGTTAGGACACAAGATTTTCATTCTTGTAAGAGCGGTTCGACTCCGCTATAGGCTACGAAAGTTTTTTCCAAGTTCTTTAAAAACTGGGCAATTAATTTATGTTAAATCCAATAAACATTATCAAAATGGAAAAATGGATTAAAGGGGTTTTAATGGTATCATTTACGCTATTTGCAGTTGCCCTTGGTTTAACAACCTTAACAAGCTGCGGTCATGAGAGTGGTAATAGGAAAATCAAGAATTCAGACTCAGCCTTTGTGGTTGGGGTTATTGATAAGTACTGCCATCCAGAGATGTCTACTGTAGATGAGGCTTTGATGCTTCAGCAACAGATGTTAATGGATGCTGACTATGAATATGTATTCAGAAACATGCCGCCGAAAACCCTAAAGTCGGTAGTTAGCGTTATGATACATAAGAATAGTACACCTACATTTACTGTAAAAGATATTGCTCAAGAGTATCTATCGAGTCAAAAAGTATATGACAATTTGCCCGATGATAACAAGCAAGATAAAGATGTAGGCGCTAGTCCAAAGTTACTTGACGAACCTGATAGTATAGGAGGAAAGTAACATGGATGTAAGAGCAGTAGTTATTCTTTATGAAGGAATTAAAGTTCCTGAAAAGATGTTGATTAAGCTTGCTCAGATTCTCCGTAAAGAGAAGATAGCAAACGAAAGCAACATTACTATCTCAGAGCTTGATCAGAACGATATTACAAAGACTTTAGTAAAAGCTAAAGTTGCAGAATCTATTACATTCAAGAATGTAGTAGAAAAAAATCCTACTGAACAAGCTATTATCTACCTGAAAGGTTATTTCGGTGATGAGGTATGGATTAACCCAATACTTTTCGGAGTTAATCTTATGGGTGCAAAGGGAAACCTTCCAGAAGAAGGAAGAACCGCTCTACAAATATTATGTAGAGAAATCATCCCTAACGACATTGCTATGAAGTACAATTTTACAAAAGCTCACCTGACTGCTATTGAAGCCGTCGTAACATCAATGTAATGAAACACTATGATGATCACCATATGGTGGTAGAGAAAGAGAGTAAAAGAACAGAACGTGCAAGACATATTAATGCAAGACCATACAAACGTTCTAAGTACAAACATAACAACTACGAAGAGGATGTATAAGGTAGAACTTTGGAGCCGTAATTCTCATGGCAACAAAAAAGACCTGATTTCAACATCTTTGTATCCTACAAAAGAGGAAGCAAATGCTGCGAGAACAGCCTTAATTAGGCTATCTCGTGGCAGAACGTTTGTTCCAGTAGATGCAGAATGTATGAAGTTAGGCAGGCCTGAAATGGCTATTTTCAACGAAACTAATTATATGGTTAATTAGAATCGTTTAACATAATATTAATTTTTAAAATCATTATCAAAATGGCAAAAGAAACAAAGAAACCAGCAAGTGAAGTAGTAGTAGCTACAGAAGACAACGTGATGGAGCAGATCAAGAACGGTAATCTCTTGAAAGAGGCTAACGTCAAAGCAGCTATCGAGGAAATCGAGAAGCAGAAAGACGCTAAGCAGAAGAAGGAGGCTATGGATATGATCTGCACGGCTAAGTATCAGAACAGTAAGGCTCTTCTTGAGCTTCGCGCACGTCGTCGTGAGGAAAAGAACAACAAGGAGTTCTTAACTGCAACAAAGGAGTTGCTTGATGAAGTACTTGGTGGTAAGATCACTCCTACAGATTACAAGAAGAAGCGTGAAGATCTTCGCGAAACATTCCGTAAGAAGAATCGTGAAAGCGATGTTCAGCTTAGTGAAGAGATGCAGGAGCTGCGAGAGAGCTTCGAAGGCCGCTGGCAGTATTGGTGGGATTAATAATTCTACGAGTACACAATTAGTGTTGGGTTAGCAGAGTCTTAGAACCAGTCTAACATTGGAGACAGTAGTTTAAATAGAGACGAATATAAGTATTCGCGAGAAAACACCATTTTCAGTGAATTAACACTGACACAAGAGCCTTTGAGCCACGTGCAACACAAACTGCGATGACACGCTGTATAATATGTCCAGTCATGATCAAACAATTACAGTATGCGAACCATAGAGTCGGTGCTCCTATAAGGAATCCTCATTGGTGAGGTAAGTAGACACTGTACTGTGTATCAAGAAGCAGATACATGCGAATTATACGAGAGTCTTGAACCAGTTATATGAAACATATTTGTAAAAGCTTATAAATGCGTTTTAAAACGTTTAAACAAATCAAGTGGATTAGCTACCTACAAGATGCGTTAGAACGTCTTAGAACGCACGTAAATGGCTTTATTCAAGATCTTTAGGATTGATCACCTAAGGATTCACTAAGAAAAACTTTATCCGTATGAGGTATACGACCAAGACGTGGGTTCGAATCCCACCAGCTCCACTATAAACACATAGAAAGGAGGAGAATCTTGTGAGAGGATTCTTAACAGAGCAGCACGTAGATCAACCCTCCTACCATGGGGCTGTATGGTTTTGATTGGCGTGGAAGTAAATACACCTATTTAGTTAGGAAGGATACTGTATAAATTCAAATGGCAACTTTAATGTTGTTGACTATACTTGCGTAGCATAAGTAACAGTCAGGTGGATGCAAAACCTACCAAAGTGGTTTAGATTCGGGAGAGCGCAGGTTATTCAATATTAACAACGGTTTTGTACTACTTTAATTGTGGGTTCGATTCCCACCTCTCCCACGATTATGAAGACAGGATATAAAGAGATGCTCCGTAACAGGTTACCTGATTACGTTGACTTGGCACTAAAGTGGTGTCGTGTCAAAGAGCTTTGGATTAACCTTGTCTATAATTCTCAAATAAACATTCTTGTAAATAAACAGGATCGTTATAATACTACTCGTATTATTCTTGGATTATCCTCCAAGAGTCGCGTATTTGATTTTGAGGATAGTATAGACTGGACTTGGATTTCTGAAGAAGAAAGAGCAAGAATGAGACCAGCTGTTGGCTGGATTAATTTCTTTAAAGTTAACTTTCCGTATATTGAAAATAAATGGAAAGTAAATCTCTCGTTAGGTAAAACGGAACAGGAGTTCATTGAAGAACTGTCTTCTGGATACCTAAAAACAGTTAATGATTCTGTAAGGAATAAATTAGCAGTTTTTATTACTAATTACTTGAAAAAATGAACAAGTATTTTCCACGTACAAAAGAGTTAATTCTTTCAGCACAATGTGGTTATAAAATAGTAATCTATGGATATAAATCAACATTCCCTGTATGGAAGGTTGGCATAACAATGCCAGAATATAGATTTGACAGAGAATGGCTTATTAGTCACTCTGATGTAGAAGCAGTATTATTTTGGATATACGAAAATATAATATTAAAATTAAACAGTCTAACTTATATTACATTAGATGTTTTGATAAGAATATCAACGGGCATGCTTAATAAATGTTGTATCGAAAAAGATCTAAAAATGCAGTTTCACGATCAAATTGTACGAAAAATTAGGGAAGATTTTTGTGCTGAAATGTTTAAAGAATTACCTTTTTAGCTATAGATCATTGGGTTGGTCTATAGCTCCTAATTGTGGTCAAGCTATATCCACGATGCGAGTGACACGCTTATAAATAGCTCTATTTGTTTTGAAAAATCCACGTATTACCCCAGAGGAGGTGGAGATTATCAAAAGCGCGCAAGCTGGTAATATATCAGCTTTTAATAAACTTTTTCATCGGTATAAAGGATTTGTTGATACAATTCTATACTATTATCTTAAAGATATGGATGAAGCAAAGGACATAACTAACATTGTGTTCTTAAAAGTTTATGAAAAACTCTCTCAATTCACAGACTATGACTCATTTGGAGGATGGCTGAGAATTTTAACAAACCGTACAGCAATTGATTACTTACGTAGTGTCAAGAACCACGCGAAACCTGTAGGAGAAGAAAGTGAAAGACTATCGCTTGCTTCTTCTATATCTTCCGATGAAGATGATCTTGTCAATCGTCTTGCATACGAAAGAATACTCGAAGAATTTGAAAAATTTCCTGCTCACATGAAGCAGATTCTTGAGTTATTCTACGTGAATAATATGACTGTTGTACAAATTAGTGAAGCTTTGAGAATCCCCACTGGAACTATTAAGTCGATTTTATCAAGGACTCGAAAGCAAATCAAAAAATCGTTTAACCAGAATTAAAAAAATGGACTTACTTTGGTTTTTCATTGGAATCCTTATTATCTTTTGTATCGGTCGGTACAATGAGAGTAATAAGTTGTTTTGGATACTGTTAATATCATTTGTTGGTAGTTTTGCAGTAGCTACAATCATTACGAAAGTGACATCGTATGATTCTAATGGAGCTAAGAAGAAGGAGGTTCAGGTATGTAATCCCACGCAAGCGTCAAATAACGCATCAGGAATATTCCTTTTGGCAGATGCTATGTTAGGAGACACACAAAGCGTACAGCTAAAACCTGCGAGTCAGGAAATGTACATGCCTGAATTACTTTCAATTGGCTTCAATAGTCCGCTCGTTAATAGCGGAATAGTTTACTCACCTCTAAAACCACCACAACTATGTTACAATATTTCGACACTTCATGACATGTCATGAATTAACAAAACAGAATTTAATTAATTAACGTGAATATTTCACAAGTAAATAACTTTTAAATCATTATCAAAATGAGTAAGAAGAATAAAGGCGCAAAAGCGCAAACAAAGTCAGCTAACAAGGCTGCAAACGCAGCTCCTCAGGTAGAAGCTCCAACAGTGGAGACTAAGAAAGAGGAGAAGGTAGAAGAGCCTAAAGTAGAAGAGGTTCAGACACCTGCTAACCCAATGAGTGAATTCACTGAAGAGGTGAAGAAAGCTACAGCACGTGGACTCGATCCAAATCGTACAGTAGACTTGCTTAGTCTTAGTCACTCTTATTTCCACGACCCAGATGCCGCAGCAGAACGTTATGGAATTAAGAAGGAAGTAGCTATCACAATGGATAAGTGTACAGCTATCGGTGTGATGACTATGTTTGCTCAGGAAGTAGCTCTTGCTGACACCCCATGGTCTCGTACAATGCGTCCAGCAGTACTAGAGAACATGGCAGAAGTTGCGAAGGAGATTGGTGTAACAATCAACCTCAAGTCATTACCAGCTCCTGACAAGAATGGTAACGTAACTATTACCCAAGAGAACGTGAAAGTCTCTGCGGAAACTAAGAAGAAGCTTAAGGAGGAGAAAGAACTCCTTGAGGAGAAGCCAGAATTGGATGTTAACAAGATTGAGAATAAGATGCAGCTCCGCAAGAGTCTTCTTATCTTCTTGTCCGAGCGCAAGGATTATCTTGAGAACATTCAGAAGGCTATCAGTCTTTATGCAGCATATTTGGAGAAAGAGAAGACCGACGCCACCAAGGGTATGTCTCGCATTCAGCTGTTGCATAACCTTATCGAGCTTGTTGGAGATGCTCCAATCGTTATGAACGGAATCGGTTCCTTTCTTTACACCGTTACCGTTGCAACAAAGTCTCCAGTACCAGCCTTTTGCCACCTCAAGAATACAGTTACAGATCGCACCACAGGAAACTGTGAGTATGACAATCAGTTTATAGCTGATGTTGTACGTGAACTCGTAATCTGGAAGGCTAATATCTATAGAGATGATAACAAGAAGTCTATTGAGGCTGTAAAGAAGAATCTTGAGGTGCTCAAGAAAGAACCTAAGAAGAACGAGAAGGCTATTAAGGATCAAGAGGAACGTCTTGAGACACTTAAGGGTAACGATAAGATCTTTGATGAAAAGATTTCATATGTCACAGAGCCTTCTGCAGATCCTATCGAGTCTTTCTTGCAGAAGCGTGCAGAGAAGGATCAGGTAGCTATGAAAATGTTCAAGTCTCTTACTGAGAGTCTTTATCGTGGTACTGATCTTAAGGGTGTTAAGACAGACAGCTTGCTCGCAAATATGAAGATGCAGGCTGGAGTAATAACAAACTTGTTCCGTGATCCTCACATGCAGTTTGTAAACTATAAGGAGTCTGAGATTCCTGAGCTGCAGTTTATGAAGGAGGGCGAAGCTGAAGAACCTAAGGATGAGCCTAAAGAGGCACCAAAAGAGGAGTCTAAGGAAGAGTCTAAGACGGAAGGTGAGCCAGAAAAGACAGAAGAGAAGTCAAAAAACTAATTGAGACTACTAAAGAAAAGATTCGCGAAGTTAGTAGTCGAATTGGTAAGGCTTACAAAGTCTTGAAAGGCGAGTAAATCTATCAAAGATGAAAAAATTAACAACATTTCTCTGCAGTATGGCATTCGTTCTTAGTGGCGTGTGCCTTGCTGTGAGTAAATCAGAACCACCACGGTTACCTGGAAACACAGTGGTGTATGCGGAGCCTATGAAGCCAATACCAGTTCCGTTTTTCTTGAATCAGAGTAATACTGAGAAAGAAGCTAAAAAGGACACAGTGTTTACTCAAACAGTAAAACACGATACAGTCCAAGTAACTAACACAAAGTTTAAGTACGTTGTAAAGGTTCGTACTAAAGCTAAAGCTGAGACTCCGTATCTCCCAGCTTTTAGTATAACAATACCGAAGGGGAGTTGGGAAACCTCCCATGATTCTACAAACGTAGTATCAGAATAAAAGAACCGAGTGTATACCGTTTATATAATGAGTAAGTCCCTATATAGTCGGCGCTTCTGCATATTGTAAGCTATGCGCTTAGTATGCAGGAGCAGCATGTTAGTTCCATATAAGGTCTCATTAGCCTTAGGAACGAAATTAACTTGATCCGAAAATATGTTAGCGCTCTCAAAGCGTGAGAAACCCAAAAGATAGGATGGAAGACATTTAAGCGTGAAAAACTTATTTGTATTAGGGATAGCGTCGTATCAAACCCTATTCATATTGAAATGAGAACCGTCTGGCGATGGATATATGAGAACCGCGCGTAAGTTGTGAGTTGACAATCACACAGAATTGATGCCGTATCGGAAATATATATTATGATACTATGTATATAAGAACGTTACACGAGTTGAAACTATAGTTAGACACCCCGAAGAACATAGTACATGATATGGCTATGTGAAGGCAAGGCCAACGTCAATTATAGAGTATCAATACAAATGCTGAGCTTAGTGTTCTACTATTACCAAGATAGTATATGAAGGAGCGAAAAAATGTACAGAGTAAGCAATATCATGGGGATAATACTCATGAGGTATACCGTAACTATGCCGCCTATGTAAGTCCAGTTCCGTGCAACTCGGATGCCTCTCGTCACGCGCGTAGGGGAGTAAGTGGGTAAAACGGCTGAATTATGATGAAGTACGTCCGCCAGGCTTTAGTCGTTTATGCGGGATATAAAAGTAAAATGACTAGAAGAGTGGGGCAGACTCTTAATGCAGAAATGCTACGCGAAACGAGACCGCGGTCAAAGTCTGATTTAAATACATACAGCCATTTCAGCGTGGTGAAGATATAAGTGATGTATAAGCAGTGTTGAAAAAAGCAACACGCAAATATCGTTGACAACGTGATAGTCGATGCCGCACTCAGAGGCGATACTGGGAAAATAAAAATAAATTAAGTGAGCCTGATTCCGAATGCCATATTGCCAATGGTAATGAAGATCCGCTAACTTTCAAAGATTATAAGTATTAGTAGTTTGTAAATGTATAACAACATTACATAGTCTCTACAGAGTAGTAAACTGGTATATTATGTATGAGAATATATTTACTTTAGATAATTATTAAGAAAAAAGAATCTGCGAGAATTAAAGAGAGTATTAACATGTTTAACAAAAATGATTGTTTCCCGATAGATATACCCCTTTCGTTGTAAGAAAGAAATCGAGTCGGAGTTTCGAGTGCCAACCGTGACTTTGAAAAAATTATGCAGAATAAACTATACGATTCCGTCTCGAGCTTGAGTCGCCGAACGTAACTACTAATAGGTAGCAACGGACAGTATTGAAGCAGGACAGCAAATCCTTATAGATTTATAGAGCAGTTATCAGTAAACTGATGGGCAACAACAGAACTTAAGTACGTCCTTGTAATAAGGATAGGGAGTTAGTGACTCATTAATACATCCTGTCTCGGTGTATTAAAAAGGAATGTTGTGGGTGACAAGGGTAATGATAGGGTTAAATTCCCGAGTGTTCGTGCACTGTCTCGAAGAAATGAGAGATTAAAAACAAATGAGGAAGCGAAATCCAATAGGAAAAACAGCCGTAGCATCTGTGATCCCCTTGAAGGTGAGATGGTTCGATAAAGAAACGTGAACTCCAAGCGTAATAGATACACACGCACGTATCTTCTTGAGTATGGAACCTATGGGAGGAGCATAGGAACAGCGTTGACAAGTATGGTCAGCGGTTAGATGGCAACGTCTATAACGAAAAATAATAATACACGGTAGTTACTTTTAAGTATGTGGAAAGTACGAGAAGAAATTACCAAAGTTTTTGTGGGTCAATCGTATGTGGAAACTTACATCTGTATCTCAGCACTGTAACCCTCCGCGAATCCTGAATCATCAGAGACTTTGACGGATACAGAATAGTATACTTCACATATTGTTTATTAGAATTAAACAATGAATTACATAAATCATTGCACTTGATTGTGCACATTCAACATTCAAAGCTTAAGATAGCAATTTTAATGATGGGCTAAGTTAATCCTACCATTGGATTCCCGTTACATGAGTTGAGCTTCACTTAGAGGAATATAGAAATGTAACAGTTAGAATTGGAAGCGTGCTTCCCATTAGCACAGCAATTGAAGTTGATTTTTTCACAACATTCAGACCCAATGAGGCAGTAATGTTTTATTATAAAGCTGTATTTCAGCATAAACTTATTATTAATTTCATCGTTGGTTTATCAAAAACGATGTCAAAAAGGATGAAAAATTATGGAAACTGTAAAAGCATCAGTAGTAGCAAACAATCGTAAATCCCTCTCTATTGTAGGACAGAATTTTGGCTGTCAGTATTATCGCCCAGAGGCACGTCAGAACGCTGTTAACTTCGACGAGAAGAAGCGTAAGATCGAGCAGGATGGCAACGTTGAGCTCACAACGAATCGCGCAACAAAGCGTTACCTTGTTAAGGGTTATGACGTAGTAAGCATTCAGCTCGGTAACGACATCACTGGTTCTCCAGTAGTGTTCATCAACAAGGATGATCAGGCAAGTGAGGTAGCAATGCCAATCTCTCCAGATTTGTCTAAGGTTGGTCAGGTAACAGAGGACGCCGTTTCTAAGGCTCTTCGTGGCGACAAGAACATCATCTTCTCTGACGTAGAGAAGTTAGTTATGCAGTGTAATGCTGCAAATCAGGCTGAAATCAGCCGTATTGAGGAGCTTAAGGCTAACCTCGACAAGGAGTTGCAGTCTCTTCAGAATGCAATTGCTGGTAACATTAAGAAGCTCGATGATTACAATCACGAGATGGCTGCAAGCACTAATGCTGCAGCAGGTGTAACCGTAACAATCACAGAGGACTAAACATATGGAAAAGCTTGTATCTGATGCAAGCAAACTGTTAATGCAAGTCCTAATGACTGATTCCAAAGTGTCTGTAAAGATACTTGACAACGCAAACGATGCGGAAAAGTACAAGATTTGTACAATCCAAGATAATGGTACTATTGTTCTTGGAAAAACATCTGTGCGTTGGTGGAATCAGTTGTTAGGCTGTCAGGACAAAATTCCATTTGATAGTTTTGCTTTGAAAGTGTGGGACGCTTTGGTAGATTTATCAAGCGGTCTTAACAATAAAGCTATTCTCAATGGTCTATCTATTGAAGTAGTAAAAAAGTCTGTCCGCACAAAGGACTACGACTATGTTGTCCGTCGATTATATGATTGCTGGGCTCATGTAGCTCAGAAGAGCGAAGGATACCAAAAGGCTCTGTCTCCCGAGGGAGGCCCGGGTTCGGCCCAAGACTGTTCTGGTGGTACTTTCGCGTCCGAAAAGCCACGTGAAATAGTAATCAACATCAACGGTACTAAGAAAACAATTCCTTTCATAGATAGTAATGGTGATCCATTGAATATAGGATTGGATTACGGATTTCTTGGATTTCGTAACTTGTAAGTGATATATCTGAGGATATAGAAGCATAATCCCGAGGGAAAATGCTTCATAACAAGCAGTTAAGAAAGAAAAGAATGAAGTATGATGATTCTAAATTCGGATTATCGTTACTTGGTTATTTACAGTTATCCATTTCCCCGAGGGGATTGGGGCGTGCTTCCTGCGGGAGGTACGCCTCGCGGATTAACTTTAAGTAAACTTGGTTCGATTCCAAGCTATGAACAAACGTAGGTAAATGATCTCTCGAATTCATATTTTTTGAAGTTTAATTTTAATCAAAATCTAATTATGAGTAAGAATAAATCAATTGAATTGAATTCAGCAAAGATCATCAACATCCGTAAGAATCTCGATATGACAATTAACAAGTATTGGAAGATCATTCGTGCGGAAAACGTAATGGCTAAGAAGGCTATTGCAGCAGGCCAGGGCTCTGGCTACGACCTCAAGAGTTTATACAATGAAATCACACAGATGAGTGAGAAGCGTATTATCATTAAGGGTATGCTTATGTTGCTCAACATGGGTATTACAGAGTTTAACTATGAGGAGTTTAAGAAGACCAATAACTATGCTATTTTTGCAGCTGGTGAAGCTAAGGAGGCTATTGCACAGCTTAAGATGATTCCTACCATTAATCCTTCTGAGAAGGCATCTAAGGGTAAGAAGCATATGGGTAAGACTGAGTCTTTTACCTCAGCAAAGATTGCATCTCTCGTTAAGGAGAGTCAGTTGAAGGCAAATAAGTTTGACGCTAAGCTCAAGGAGTTTAACGACAATACTAATATAACATGCACTGATGAAATAGCAGACAAGTTTAAGCTTGATTTAGCTATATAGTCATCGGTACAAGTATATGGTGTATAAGGACCAGCATTATAGCGACAGTTCGAGGCTGTCTATACTTACATTCAATTTAAGGCCATTTAGAGGCCTTCTAAGGCGTTTAAATATATTTCAAGGGCAATTCATCGCAGAGATGAAAATAACGTCTTAGAACGTAATTATTTAAATCATTATCAAAATGGAAAAGAATTTGCAACCAAATATATCAGACCCAATCGTTATATATAACACGGTAAAGAACAATCGAAAGAAGTATCTCGAAACTCACTTCGCTATGCGTTCAAAGAAACAACCTTGGTACATGCTTACTAAAGGTAAGTGTAAGAATTATGAAGAGCGTATGAAGAGTTGGGGCGCCTGTGTAGATTACTATAAAGTTCCATCAGAAACTAAGGTTATGAGTGAACGAGTTGTTATCAAACGTATTGGAAATGCAAACTTTATGGAGCGATTAGCTCAACATAAGCTTGCAAAATGGGTGCGTAAACATCCAGCACCATGTGATGAAATGGATTTGTTTAAGAACGAATTCCTTGAACCATGGAAAGAAGAGCGAGATAAAGCTCTTGAACATTTTCGAGATGTCGTAGTTTCGATATATGACAAAACAGTATTACCGTTTGACAGTAAAAAAGCATCAATTGTACCAATTGTAAAAAATAATTATAATGGACAATATTATGCATATAAAGATATGGATCCAATAACTATTGGTTATCCGTTATGTAAATTCACTGGCAAACGATTCGTTAAGAAAGATACTGTAGCAGACGTGTGTAGAAAGACACTTAAAGATGTGTCTAAGTCAGGGTATAACTGTAAATCAGTTGACTATACATACGAACGTAAGGTGTTGCTTAGTATAGCAGCATAACAGTGCTGGTGGTGACACTCTTCGTCCCGCCAACACTTTAAAAAGGACTTGTAGCTCAGTTGGTTAGAGCAACAGACTCATAATCTGGAGGTCATAGGTTCAAGCCCTATCTGGTCCACTTAAAAATCAATAATATGAAATTTAGATTAGTAGAACTTGATGATAATGGAGAAATACTTAAAATATATTACTGTTCTCCAATGTTGTCTAATGAAGAAGATTTTGACAAACTAAAGAAAGAGGTGTTGAAAAAATATGCTTCTAAATTAGATTTTAAAAATATATCTTCTAAAAGAAAATTTGAAATTCATAAAACAATAGATAATGTTTTATGGAGATATCATTCTAATCCTATTTTGGTTTAGCTGTAGATGGTCTAAATATTGGTTCGATTCCAATATACAGCACATATTTTAACTTAGAGTCTTTGAACCATGTTTATACGAAACTTTAAAGTCGTTACGTACGACATAGAGATTTTCCAAAACTGTTTTCATTGTACATGTAAAGACACAGAAACACAAGAGTTATTACTTTTTGAAATATCTAATAGAAAGAATCAGCTAACAGAGTTAGTTGATTTTTTCGTTTCTAAAGACATAATCTTTTGTGGTTATAATAACAAACATTATGACGACGTGGTTATAAACTATATTATAGATCTTCAAAGACAATTGAGTCGTAGAACCAGTCGAGAAGCCTGTATGTCGTTATACAAGCTGTCTAAGTGTATAATAGAATCAGAAGATGGAGATATAGACAAGTTTAAGAGATGGAAGTATTTAAATACATTCAAATCCATGGACTTGTTGACTATGCAATTTAGTTCAAAGTTAAGAGTAGGTCTTAAAGAAATGCAATTAACTATGCACTATAAAAACGTTCAGGAATATTCAGGTTCATTTGATTTACCAATCGAAGACTCTGATATTGACGAAATGATTGCATACAATATAAACGATGTTGAATCTACTACAGATCTATTAGGTAGACTTGAAGAAGATATAAAACTTCGTTTGTATATTGAAGACGAATATGGAATACCATGTTTGTCTTTCGATGGAGTAAAAATTGGAGAATCCATCCTTGCTAAACTTTACTGTGAGAAAACAGGCGTAGATATAAAAAAACTCAAAAAAAATCAAATGCCAGTTGATGACATAAAGTTAAAGGATGTGATTTTCCATTTTATACAATATAAAAATCCGAAATTACAAGACGTTCTTGAAGATATGAAAAAACAAGTAGTAGATTCACATGAACGCAAAGGCTATGAGAAGAAGTTTGTTCTCTCAAACTTAGGCTATTCCGTTGGTGTTGGTGGATTACATTCTATCAACAAACCAGGAATCTTCCATCCTAACGAGAATGAGTATATTGGGCACAGTGATGTGGCGTCGATGTACCCATCGTTGTTAATTAAATACAACCTTGCTCCAAGTCGTGTAGGAAAAGAATTTTTGCAGGTCTACACTGACGTTTACAACGACAGAATTTATGCAAAACATAATCGACAGAAACTTAAGGACAAGACACTAAAACTTGCCCTTAACGCTGTAACGGGGAAAATGCAAGAAGAATCAAGTTGGTTATACGATCCATTTAACGTCTTCCGAATAAGAATCAACGGACAGTTGATATTACTTATGTTAATAGAACGTTTGCTGGAGTTAGATTGTAGGATCATACAAGCTAACACAGATGGTGTAGTGTATATAGCTAAGGAAGAGAATCGTAGTAGAATTCAGGAAGCTATTGCAAAAGTAGAAGCTATTACACAACTTGTATTTGAAAGCAATGATTATGAAGCGTTTTATCAGTACGCAATTAATGATTATTTCGGTATCATTAAGGGATACTCTGAATCCAAAGACCCTAATATGATAGAAAAGAAAGGAATATTTATAACCGAGACCAAGCTTGGGAAAGGATTAGCACCAGTCGTAATTCCTAAAGCGGTTATAAATTATTTTCTTACAAAACAACCAGTTAAAGAGTTTATAATGTCTGATAAAGACATCAAAGACTTTATGATTGGTCAGCGCGTAGCCAAAAAGTTCGATGTATATCACGGAAGTGAGAAAGTACAGAGAATTAATAGGTTTTACGCTTCTACAAACGATTATTATTTATTCAAGAGAAAATATAATGAGAAGTTAAGAGAGTTTGAATTTTCTTATCAAGGTAAGAAAGTTAACGTAAAGAAATATACAGACATAAATCTTTTGACAGAATCAGGAGTTACTATCTTGAATACGTATGACGAAAAGCCTATAGAGCATCGTCATATAAACTATCAGTACTACATATCTAAAGCAAGTAAAATTATTAGCGAGCTTACGAGTGTACAACTGAGTTTGTTTGACGATCAGACTTGTTAACCAAAGAGTATAAAAGTATGATTATTGAATTAAACACAAAACTTCTGGATTATCCAGATAAACTAAATTTAAATCAATTAGTCTTCCTAAGTATGGTATTGGATAAGAATCAAAAAGCCAATAATCAAGACGTCCGCAAAATTGTCAGCCTAATTAGCGACGACGAAATATCATACTTAATCGAACAAGGACTTATTACCTCGATAGAGAGAGGGAATTCAATTACATATCAAGAATCTGAAAAGCTTACAGCTTATATTGAACCAGATCGTAGCTATTTTGATCAGTTTTACGATATGTACCCAGTTTATGTTGTTCGTCCAGATGGAGAAAAAGTCTATCTTAGAACGAATAAGAATAAATGCAGAAATCTTTATAACTCCTATGTTAGTAAAAGCTATACCAAAGCTGAACATATTAACAAATGCTTAGTTAAGGAACTTGAGAAGAAAACCAAGTTAGGCAAAATAGGATATATGAAGACTATGTGGAGATGGTTACAAGACCATCAGTGGGAAGAAATTGAAGAAGAGATGCTAAGTGAACAGCAAGAGCAAAATACAGAGACATATGGAACAGAACTTATCTAATTTGATACGTCCTATGTCTGTAGTTGCGAATGAAGCGGTTCAATATATTGCAGGCAGACGTGAACATAAAATCGTCAGCTTAAAAACAAGATGGAATAAGTTTAACAAGCAGTGTATGGGTGGAATTGAACCTAACACTGTACTTACCATTGCAGGTATCTCTGGAAGTGGAAAGAGTTCATTTGCGAACTTAATTACCACAGACGTGATTGATTTAAATGAATCAGAAGATGTTATAGTACTAAACTTCTCTTTAGAGATGGTTGGTTTTAGGCAGGTTGGAAGGACGCTCTCAAATAAGCTAAGAAGAACGACTTCGACTCTGTATAGTTCTGAAAAGGACCTGGACGACAATACCTTCAGAATGGTCGTATCGGTAACCAATAAGCTAAAGGAGTACCCTATTTACTTTGTAGATAGTCCTACCACTCCCACGCAAGTTAAAGACATAATATTCCAATTCTATGACACGTATGTTAAAGGAACTAACAAGCATTTCTTGATAGTATACGATCATGCGTTACTAACAAAACAAGTAGGATCTGTATTAGAGACTATAAGTGAGTTAGAGAGAGTGTTCATACAAGCTAAGAAGCTACCAATGACAAGCATTATACAGCTTGCTCAGATGAACAGAAACATAGAATCTTCTGAGAGAATAAACAATCCGACAAGTCATTACCCTATGAGAAGTGATTTGTCATCATCAGACGCTATATTTCAAGCAAGCGATTACGTTTGCGTTATACATAGACCAGAAATATTGGGCATCCAAGAATACGGTCCGAATCATTTACCTACTTCTAACAAAGTATACATACACATGTTAAAGAACCGTGATGCGGGAAAACCATGTATACTTGAATTCGAGAATGACCTTGCGTTCAATAATCTAATAGAAGTATAAGCGTCAATTGTAAAACATTTTAAGGCTGAAATTTTATGAATACATATACTTTTACAACTGGCAACAATAATAACAACAATATTAAGAAGTTTTTCACATTTTCCTTTCTCAAGAAGAATAAGCCTACAGACTATTCTGAGGTTCTCGATGACCTTATTCTTGATAATCTAATGGAGACGAATTCGTACCTCAAGGATTACAAGACTAAGATGGAAGATGCAAAGATCTTCAAGGCCAGCACCGCTTCACTGAAGGGCAACGAGTTTGCAGAGGCGGCATCATTCCTTGCTAACTATAGCAAGAAGAAGACTTTTCCATTTATATTTGGTAAGATTTACAAGCTTGCGGGCATTCCAGTTATCTTCTATGATGACGAGATTCAGATTGACCGCGATATTTACTCATACGATGATTTTGAGAATCTTGCATTCTTGAATACGTTGAGTGCTCCAAAGAAGAAGATTATTATTGATATTTATACTAACAGTCATAATATCAATATTAAGATTAATAAATAATCTAAAACCTAAGAGTTAATGATTACATTACCTACATCTAAAGTTCCAGCAGTTTCAGTTAATCCACGTTTCTTAATTATCTATGGTCGTCCAAAGTCTGGTAAGACATCAGCTTTGGCACAGTTAGAAAATAACTTAATCATAGACTTAGAAGGCGGTTCTACGTTTATTGATGCTATGGCAATACAATGTCGTAACATTAGTGACTTAGGAGAAGCTGCTCAAGCCATTAGAGCTAAGAATAAAGAAGTAGGGCATAATTTCTATAACCGTATTACAATAGACAACGCTACTCGATTAGAGGAGATTTGTTTAAGTTATGCTGCTACTTTATATCGTCAAAGTCCAGTTGGAAAAAACTGGAAGGGAGACGACGTTCGTACATTGCCTAACGGTTCTGGCTATTTCTATATTAGACAGGCAGTGCGTAAGGTAATTGACATGTTTAAAGAGCTTTGTGATGAATTCATATTGGTCGGACATGTTAAAGATGTACAGATTGATAACAACGGAGAAGAGTTGTCAGAAATGGCGCTTGACTTAGTTGGAAAGCTCTCTGCAATTGTATGTGGAGAAGCTGATGCAGTAGGTCTTGTTTACCGAAAGGGAAATGAGACTCATATAAGTTTCAAAGGAGGAGATGGTTCTATTAAGGAGGCCCGTGCTCCACACCTAAGAGGACAGGATATAGTCATCGCCAAAGGAAACGACGATGGAAGCATAACAACATATTGGGATAAGGTTTATAAGGATTAATCCCTATTATTTTAAGAAGTTATAACTCAATAAAATTAAGAAATTATGTATAGTACAAGTACAGCTGTTACGAATAACAATGAGTCTAATGGTTCTTATATACCAGCTGGCATTAATGAGAACGTATTCTTGAAATCTGTAGAGGCTAAGAAGTCTCCAAACGGTCATGATTTTCTTGAAATTACATTCGAGAATAGTGAGGGTAAAACCGCAACAATGACAGAGTGGAAGAACGAAAAGAGCATGTGGGTTAAGACCGACGAGGATTTGCAGCGTCGTGATAACTTACAGTTTGGTCGAATTATGCAGGTTATCAACTGTTATCTCCCTAACGTTGAAGGTGAGTTTAACACTTTCAAGGAGATGATAGATTGGGTACAGACGACTCTATCTCCTATGGTAGCAACTAAGAAGGCTTTACGTCTGAAGGTTGTTTACGATAAGAATAACTATACTCAGGTATCTAAGAATGGTATCTTTGTAGAGCCAATGGATAAGGCTGAAACAGAGATTAAGAAGTTCTCTCGTGACAGTTTTAAGCGACAGGTAGTCGCAGATGTTGAGAAATCAACAGATCCTCTTGCTTCAGCTACAAATGCTGATAGTACTCAGGTATCAGGTAGTGACGACCTTCCATTTTAATGGTAAATAGTCACTGGTGGATACATCCAAGCAAGCTTGGTGTAGAATATGATTTACGTGAGTGATGTCCGTATTTCTAGCGACGCCAAGACAGTTTTGAGGTTCTGTAAAAACCTCACACGGGATGTATGGTAATATGTTTCTCTGCCATAACTTTTCATATAGGAGGTTCGATTCCTCCTCATCCCACTATAAGACCTAATTTTGCTAATTAGGCTTGGGTGGTAAACTTAATAACCGATGGGAGCATACTGTCCATAAACAAAGTGTATGAAGCGCTAAGGAACAATGCGTAAACTATCTTAGGATGCTGGCGAGCTAATTGTGTAGTTGGAAAGGTTAACAGAACTTACATGAATACGTAGAATTGACAGGCTATCAATTCGATTAAATCAAACAATAGTGACGTGTAATAAGGTTATGCCTGCGTTAAGTGTATTCTTGCTCTGACACGGAGAGGACGCGTTTGATTTAAGGCTATTTAGAAGCGATTTGAGACACTTTGGGTTAAACTTTAGAGAATTATTGAGAGAAACAATTTAAGGCTCTTAGAACGCAAATAAATAGCCTATTTCGAGATGTGTTAACTGGAAGTTAACATCACTTAATTGGGTTGGCTAAATGCTGAGGTAGTTCGAATCTACCCATCTCGACCAAAATATTATTACTATGGAACGTAAAGATTTTGAAGAAGAGGTTTTAGATTACGCAAATAATCGTAAACCTAAAAGCTGGAGAGTCGGGCAAGCTGTATTTAATTATATAGATAATCAGTACGGAGTTGCTCGAGACGTACAGTACAAAGAAAATGTAGATTGTTTTTATGATGATAAACAGATTAAAGACTTTCTAAGATTATCCTATAATAGGATTCGCAAAAAGAAAGGTTGGTAGAACCTTGGAGGTATTTTGGAACAAGCATAAGTTCGATTCTTATGATACCTACACTAACAAGAACTTATAAGTCAAATGTATAGTACAAAAACAGCAATTACAATGAGTCTTAAAGACTTGTTGTCCATGTTGGATGATGAAAGTATCTATACATACTACTTAGGTAGTATAAAAATAGGGAAACTTATCAACAGTCCGTTAAGGAATGATGACAGGAATCCCTCTTTTGCTATATTCCGAGGCAAACAAGGCGGATTATTCTTCAAGGACCACGGTACTGGAGATGGAGGTAATGCTCTAAAGTTCGTTAAGTTAATCAAAGGGATAGAAACAAGAGAAGAGTTTGAAAGGGAATTACTGAGGATAGTTCGTAAAATGAATCCTAATATGTCTATACGTCAACAGGCTTACACCCAAAACGTAAGTAATGTTATGGATATAGGAATCGTTAGACAACCGTTCACAGATATAGATAAAAGATATTGGAAACAATTCTACATCTCACTTGATACGTTAAAGAAATATCAAGTGTTTAGCATTAAATACTTTCTTTGTAATAGAGTCGTCAGAGGAACCTACAAAGAAACTAATCCTATGTATGCATATAAGGTATATGATAGATTTAAGATTTATCGACCTTTAGCATCCAAGTATACTAAATGGCGTACTAATTTGACAAATGAATACGTTCAGGGATTAGCCGAGTTGCCTAAGGATGGAGGAAATGTCTTGATAATAACAAAGTCTTTAAAGGACGTTATGTGTTTATACGAGATGGGTTATAATGCAATCGCAGCTTCAAGCGAAACAACATTTATTCCAGACAATATTATTAAGTCTTTAAGGAGTAAATGGAAACATATTCTTATACTATATGATAGAGATCAAACAGGAATGTCAAGAGCTCGAAAGTATAGTAAAGAGTATAAATTTGATGCTTTCTTCGTTCATAAGAAGTTTAAATCGAAAGACATATCAGACGCAGTAAAAGCTAATGGTTTTAATACTGTAAAAGATTGGCTTTCACAAACATTAAAGAAGTATGATTGAAACATTGATTCTGGCTCTTTCGTTCGGAATAATTGGAGGTATGTTAGGGTTTACTCTAATGTACAAAACATCTCCAACTATAAAGATGAAGAATGGCCGCGTACGATATATAGATTGTATAGATACAGAATATATTACTGTGTCTAACAAGAGTGGAGTAGAGATACTTAATGCAAGTTTTGCTAAGAATAAGAACGGTATAAACTTTGTTGAGTATGCCACAAAAATCTAAAGGGAGAGTTAGGAATGCGACTAAAGTCGATAAGTATGGTTTACACTTTCGTAGTAAGCTCGAATGCTATACTTATGAAGCTTTTATGAATGCTGGAATACCAGTAGAATATGAGCCAAAGCATTTCACTCTCTTACCAAAATTCGAGTATAATCAGGAGAAAATACGAGCTATGACATATCTTCCAGACTTTATAGGAAAGGGGTTTGTTGTAGAGTGTAAAGGCCTGATGGGTGATAGTTTCCCACTAAGATGGAAGCTGTTCAAATACTACTTGAAACAACACAGAAGTAAAATGAAGTGTTATCTTGTGAGAAATCATAAGCAAGTAGATGAAATGATTCAAGAACTTTTAAGTCAAAAGAATTATGGAAAAGAAAAACAATAACAGTAAGTTTATAAAGGTAGGTAATAGTATTTCATTTAAGTTTAATACTGAAGGATTAGACTATAACTTACAGCCTGGATCAGTTTACACAGTAAGCTATGATAGGTATGAAGAAAAGCTTACTTTATCTGAAGCGCCAAGTCTGAAATTACCAGATAAGGTGTATTCAAGTGAAAGTGATGATAAGTTTATGAAAAAGATTCTTAATCGCTTTCAGAAGTCTAAAGACGAGGTTACTGGTGTCATGCTATCTGGACTTAAGGGTTCTGGTAAGACGGTGATGTGTAAGAAAATCGCTTTAGATTCAAATCTCCCTATCATTTTGATAGACAAGTCGCTTTATCCAAGTGTTCTATGTAAGTTATTTAATTTGCTTGAAGACATAGATGTCTGCGCAATTATTGATGAGATAGATAAGCTTGGTGAAGACTATGACGATAGTTATCTTTTAAAGATTCTCGATGGCATTAACTCTTCTGGTAGAAAGTTGATGTTGTTCACATGCAACAATGACGACATGATTAGTGAATTCCTTATAGACAGGTGCTCACGAATCCGTTATTGGAAAGAGTTTGATGAGATGAACAAAGAGTTGATTAAATCTATACTCGAAGATCGTCTTAATGACAAAGATGAGGTTAAGTCTGTACTTGATTTCATTGTTAGTCGTTTTGGTTGTATTAGCTTTGATAATGTAAGTTCATTTGCTGAAGAGATAAATGAAAATCCTAAGAATACATTTGAAGAGTTATTTAATGACATGAACTTATCTGTAAAGTAATATGGAGATAACTGTACCTTATTACGAGGATGTTAGTCGCATCTCGAACTCTAACATAGGCTGGTTCTTGAAGAAAGGGCCAGCCTATTTACATTCTATGCTAACAGGTAAAGCTGAAGGCGAAACAGGTCGCCAATTAGCTCGTGGAACTATGATTCATGAATATCTGTTACAGCCTGAAGAATTCCACAAAGACTATGTTGTGTGGGATAAAAGTAGACCTTCTTCAGCACAGCAGGAGAAGTTCTGTCAGGAACTTGCAAAGAGTGTTGAAATAGAGCCAAATAAAGCCGTTCTAAGCGCATATCGTGCTTCATACAAGGGTTTACCTAAGTCAGATGATTTAGTGCTCCCTAAGGCTCTTAAAATGGCTGAGGAATACTCTGATTATATAGAGTACATTAAGATAAATGATAATCGAGAGATTATATCTCCATACGACGCTAAAATGTTAATGGAGGTGGCTGAGAACATTCAGAAACATAAACTTGCGTCTAAGCTACTTAAGAATGAGTATATTGGACAAGAGGATGAACTACATCATGAATTCCATATAAACTGGAGTATGTGTGGTGTAAAGTGTAAATCATTACTTGATAGTGTTCATTTTGATTTTAAGAACAAAGTATGTACTTTGATGGACTTGAAGACAACTGTAAACATAGGTTGTTTTGAAGAATCTATGAATCATTATGATTATTTAAGGCAATTGTGCTTTTATAAACATGCCTTAATGTGGTATATCGTAAATGTATTAAAAGAAGAACCAACTGTTGATTGGGAATTCAAATATTATATCATCGGTATAGACACGACTGGAAGTAATGAGATACGTGTTTTTGAATTTACAGAACATCAGGTTAATAGTAGATTAAAAACTATTATAGATGTTTTAGACCAAATACGCTGGCATCAGACTAATGATAAGTGGGAACATACACTTGAGTATTATCTTGGTGACGGTAGTGAAAAGTTGAACCTATGAGTCATTTTGAAAAGATTTTGATACCATTTCTTGACAAGAATATGTATAAGATAGACTTCACAAGCTCTGCAGGATTTGTAGACGCTTACGAAGATGATGAAGATAGTCCAAACGATAAGAGAAATCTATATCTTATGTACGATATGAAGAAACATAACTTGTATACTCAAAGTAGAGCTACAAGGTTTGAGCTATCTCCAAACTTATTAAAGTCTTATACGAAGATAATAGATAACAAACCATATTTAATCTATTGTTTTCATGTCAAGCAAAAGTATAAGAAATTCTTCGACGGTATAATAAACTTAACACATGATGAAAAGATATCAATTTTGCAATTTTGGGGATCTTACGATGATAGTGTTAAGTTTGCTCTTGCTAACCCAGCTATTCAGTTCACTGGAGGCAAGAGCATACCTGCCGAAGATTATATAGAACAAACAAAGGGGATTACCATACAGAAAGCTGTATGATAGTCCCCTTTTATTTTTTTATTACTTTATCTATTATCCTGTTTGTTTCAGCATTATAAATCACCAAAATCGTCAAAACCTCCCATATCATTCAAACCTCCAAGACTGTCGAAGTCGTCAAAATCTGAATCGTTTTTAGGTTTAGAAGTTTTCTTTTTAGCTTGCTTCAAATCTATTCCATACAAATTCATATACCAATCAATCATATTCCCATAGAAATATCTATTAGACTATATACCATTTTCAGTAAAGCTTGTAACAAGATTATCTGGTACACCGAACAATTTTGACCACAATTTTTCTCTTTTTGTGAAGCCTTTGTACTTTCCTTTCTTCTTGATAACCTAATCAATTTCTGGATCACCTGTTAGCTGACCAACTGTTAATCCATACATAGAATTACTAATATCGTTAAAGCCGCTATTCAATACAGACATTTCATGTACAACGTCTACAGCTTCAGTAGGACTTTGACTTGATATCTTTGACTGTATGGTTCTAACTTGCATAGCATCAAGTGTACCTAAATACAATTTTCTACCGATATAATCTTCTTGAAACCATCTTGGGATATCTTGAAGATTATCTGGTCTCTAATGATGTTTATCGCTACTTAGTATCATATTAGCTTCTGAATAGTCATGATACTTCTTATAAGCTAAAGTTATACCAGTTAGAACAATTAAGAACGCAGACATTGCTAACCATGAATTCTTATCAACAACTGATAATTTTTCATTACCAAACTTATTGAAGTCTAAAGTAAACGCATATTTTAGTTTATTGAACAATGTTTTTATAGTTCTAAACATTCCCATAAACTGCTAATCCTAAGATGTTCCAGTTTCGTAGTTATATGAGAAAGCTCTGCGTCTTTGTTCCTGCGTCTTCTTATCCATAATACTATTACCACTAACATGTTCTTTATCTCCACGAATAGATACATCATCTTGGTTTGTAAATGTTCTTATTGACACATCATCTGAACCAGCTAATAAGTTCTAAGCTATCTGCAAAAGCCAACCACGCATAGCTCCCATGTATTTACCATATTTATCATCTTTATACATAGGTCTATCGTTTTCTGGATTAACACCATTTATAAGACCTTGTCTTATCTACGCTTTTGTATAAACACTTTCTGCTTCAAGCTAATCTGTAACATACTATTGATATTGAGATTTAACTGTTAATTGATGCGTAAATACATCAAACTTATAAGCATTTCTTAACGTAGTTAAACATTTCATATGAGCAATAGCTCCCTGAGACTTTGTTCTTCCAGCATTCTTAAACGCATATATAAGCTAATATCTTGTATAGAAACCAGCTGGTACTTTATCATCACCTTTATAGAACCTACAGTTTGATAAATACTATGATAGTAATATACTGTTATTAAAGTAGTCTAAAGCCTAAAATCCTAACATTAAAGCAGATTTGAAAGTCTTAACAGTTCTACCAGTGTTTATATTCTTGAAATACTCTCTAACTCCACCTTGTGTTCCAAATCTCTACATTAATGCAGACTATTTGTTATTTGGTAAAGCCATACCATAGTTTAATATTTGAGGTATTTGATACATAAGGCATCTTACAGCAGCATCAACCATATCTCTTGGTGTAGAATATTTCCAAGTAAATATATCTTGTATCTAACGTGTTATAGAGTCGTACCATCCAGTACCAATAGACATAAAGTTAAAACCTAATATGTTTAATGTAAACAGATTTGTTAAAGAATTTCCTATCTTCTTCAATATAGTCTTTCTTTTGTTCTGAAGTGTGTTCTAATCGAAATCAGATCTATTATCATATACATGAGCATTCATCATATGTTTGAACATATTAGACGAGTTCTTTGAAGATGTGTATTTATATGTATTACCATACTAATCAACGCCTCTATTCTCATCGCTCATAGCTTGCTGATATGTTTCTATTATAGGCAATACCTCTGACTTGTACTTATAGTTAGAAGCTTGTATTATATAAGCTATTGTTGACTAGACTATATCTTCTGATATGTTCTGCTGATTTTCAATATTCTCAAAACGTATGTTCAAATCATTTGCAGATGTTGTACCGTCAAGCTATAGTCTATATTCATCTTTTGATCTAATATAATCATCATTATTGTTTATATCAGTCCAAGCATTCCACATGTTTTTCCAAGTAGTCTTTAAGCCTATGTTAAATACGTTTGAGAATATCTAAGATGCAGTTTTATTCTACAATGCAAACTTATAAGACTTATACTATTTGCCATATATCTCTTCCCTTGCATCATTTGTAGCCTATAACAACAAATCGTACAACTACTTCATCTCAGCATCTTTCTCTAACTTTTGATAATCTTTATTTTCATAAGCCTAAAGTTTTGGCTATTCGGCTTCATGCAGATCATTATCATAGTTCTTGTTTATAATATTTACAGCATCATCAGCATCTTCTTTTTTACTAAACTTTCCATTAGGTACAATCTTAAACCCATCATAAGGCAAGAATGTACTAAATATACTCAATGGCTCATCAACTATCTATTTAACGCCATGTCTTGTTCTTTCACGTTTAACAGTAAACATGTTCTTTATTATATCTCTTAGCTGTTGTTCTGAACCTGTAGATATTCTTACAGGCTCTCCATTTTCGTCTGTATAGTTTAATATCTCACCATCGTTGTTTAACGCATAGTCCACATACTGATCTACAACAACATCAAACCAGCTTTTAAAATATATAATCTACTAACCTTCGTCTCTTCTATCGTTTAGTTTTTGTATAGCTAAATATTGTTCTTTTGTATACCATTGACCATTAGTTCCCTAATACATACCATTTTTCTGGTATGGAATTAAAACAGTAGAACCTTCTTGTCCAAGAGTTTCTGCAACACGTTTTGCATCTTCTTTATCTAATTCAGTTCCAGTGTCATAATAATCCTACTCTGCTTGTTTGTATCTTAACCAGAAATCTGTGTTTGTTGATATTTTATTAATATTAGCACCAAGAGGGTCATTTTCTGTTCTAACAACTCTTAACAAAGAATTTCTTATAAGCTAAGCTCTTAAATCATGTTCAGAGAATGGTAAGCCTTTAAATATTCTTGGATCTGCCTTGTAAGTAGAATTGAAATATATAAACGAATTCTTCTTTTTAGGATCGTCTATTTTATCAACTTCATCCCAAAATGCTTTTTCATCATAATCTGACTACATATTCTTCTGTAACCAATTATTCCAAGCCTATATCTCAAATGCTGTGCGCATTTCTTCTTCTGACTTAGGATCACCTATTTCATCGTAAGGCTGAGACAAATCATCTAACTGATCTTGCCAACGCTTTAAAGACCTTTGTTCATTAATTGATAACAACTCTGGGTGAGCATAACCAGTTTCTTGATCAACAGTCTTCTTTAAGTAAAAGTTTATGTTAGACTGGATATAGTCCATCTTCTATATCGTTGAAGGTCTTAATCCATGATTAAACTCTGTATCTGGATCTTGATAATTATAAGGAGCGCTTAATCTTTCTAAGTAATACTTTAATGTGTATTGTCTTTCGTAAATCTTACTCTTTATAGACTCAACTTCCTTTAGATACTTTATAAATATAGACGTTTCGTAATCATCTTCATCATAAGCATTTCCTCTATCAGAACTTCTTACATAAGTATTAAGATCGTCATCCCATATATAATGAAAACCATATGTTTTATCGAAGCGATCGTGAAGTTTCTAAATCTAAATCTAAAAGTCATGAAGAGCCTATCCGTAGTTTCTCTCACGTATAAAATTACCACTTGGATATTTACTTCCGTTTTCATCAACTATATACTCTATCATCTTTTTCTACCAGTTTGGATTAAGAGAATTAATATGATGTCTAAACATAGAGTTTAGTTTGTAATACTTAGATAATATCTCATTGATTTTTGGTAATACTTCAACACGTGTTTTGTGTTCAGATATTTGTATCATATGGAATACCTGCTTAATAATAGGATTATCAACCTATGAATTATTCATTACAAAAGCCTTAAATGAAGATATATCTTCGTGCATCATATTTCTATGAAGCCAGTCTTTTAGAACTTCTTTCATAGTTTCTTTATCCTAATTCTCAGCAGTAACATATTCGTCAACATACTTATCAACTAACTTGTCAGACACTGTGTATAATGCGCTCTTGTACAACTTATTAACATTATCCAAAGTCTATCTAAGTTCTTTAAGATTAATAGCATCTTCTGGAGATAAATCCCAAGAGTTTATTTGACTAAATATCTTATCCATTAAAGCATTATAGAAACGAATATTGTCTTTGTATAGTCTATAAAGAGATTCTGTAGATACGTTTGAGAAAGGTTCTTCTGTCTAAGAATGCTTGTAAAGATAACCTAAAACAGTATTATAGTTCTATGGTTCAAGCGTCTAAGCATCAAATACACCCATAGTTTGTAGAGCAAACTTTATAGAATTTGATAACGCTGTAGCGTCATCTTCTTTATTTAGAGCAGTTAATCTCTCATGAATTTTATTCCATTGAATAGTCTACTTCTCATTTTTATTACGCATTTTAGCATACGTTTTGTCCAGAGCTTTGAACATATTGAAAAGTAGCTTTCTTCTACGAACAGACTCTGACTCTTGATTGTTTGATGTATTCTTTCTCTTCTCACCATCATCCATTCTACTTATGTTGAATATTATATCCTTTGACATAAGCATATCTGTTAGGTCTTTAAATGTAGAGAAATCCTATATATCACCAACTTCTGCTACAAACTTATCTATATCACTTCTAAATGGTAAAGCGTTTTTAAAATACTTTGTTATAGATATGAATACTTTTTTAACAAGTGATTTTAAAGACTTATTCCTATCTAATGCAGCTGTAGAATAATATCTTGCCAATACCTTAGTAATTAACTCTTCTTCTTGATTTAAAGCTTGTCCAGCATCATCAACATATATCTACTAAACTTCTTTAGAAAGCGATTTAAAGGCATTTTTAGCCTCTCTAATGAGCTATTTATACAGAGATGGGTTATCATACTTGATGTTGTAAATAAACGTGTGTAAGAGCTCTTCTGCGACTATTTCAGTAGTAACTCTACCACTTCTTAGATATACAGTATTACCAGTAACCATAGCGTTGTCAAGTACAGACATACCGTATGGTGATGGCTAAGACTCTTCAATCCACTGAACCTTAAACTTGATACTAAATACTTCGTTTAGATTATTTATAATATCATCTATCTTCTGTCTGTCTTTTATCTAAGTTTGTTTAAGATAGTCGAAGTTATCAGAACTTTCTTTACTACTAAACTTTTCACGACCAGTTTTCTCATCAGTCCAATGACCAAGTTTCAATCCAAACTTATCATCAAGTATTTTTTTAATCCTACTCGCAGCTTCCTTTCTTGCAGACTTTGGATATTGATTAGAATAATCTTCTGCAAATCTAACAATAGATCTGATATTTCTATTGTTACGACTCTTTGGCTTTAAGTTATCATTTATGAACTTTTCATCTATGATCTTATCGCCATTCTTATCAGTACTTAAAGACTTATCTATAATAGCATAAGCCTTAAGACGTATAGCGTCTTTTCTATTACCACCAGTAGCAACAAGTAGTTTATCAAATAAGACAGAATGAGCTCCATTTGGAGCTCTATCTATCCCATTTCCATTATTAGCTGACCAAATATGATAGGCAGCCTTTTCGCTTGTAGCTTGTACTATTTCATTAAACTCCCTCGCTACATCGGGATGTTTTAAATTAGGACATATTATCATAATTAATCAGTTTTATTATTTTTGCCTTTTTTACAATGATCCATATTAGACTAATCAAACTTAGAGTCATCAAACATCTATTCATCATTAAAGGTGTTTTCGTATACTTGCTTAATAGCATCTTTACCATCGTTATTTAATTCACGAGTGCCAATACCTGCGAAGTTTTTAGTAAGTTTAGGAATACCACTGAATACCTACCATTGACCATTGATATTAGAGAACCATTGTTTACGTACCTAATCATATACATATACGGGCTTATTATCATCTATAGCCATCTATACAGCCCATCCAGTACCGCCGTCTACTATACCGTTATTAAGATGTCCTACAGCAAATATAGCATCAGCATTCTTAACTTGAGCGTAGTTTCTTGCAAGTAAGTCCATGTATGCTTCTGGTTTACGATGTAACGTCTTATTAGCTTTCATAACATGTTCTTTACCTTCGTTGAACTCATCCTCAGTAATCAAATGATTTCCATTTGGTGTTTTTCTACCATGGTAATAATGTTCTGATACAACACCATACTTCTAACCAATTGCACCCCAATAAGAATCAGAGCCTACAGCACCACCAGAATGATTTACATATTTATCCTACTTTGGATTTTCAGTTTCTTCACCAAGCGGAATAGCTTGAGTAGTCTCTTCAATACCACGTGAGTCATAACGTATTATATGGTCTTTAACGTCTTCTTTTATACTATCCCACATCTACAATTGATTTTCTGTTAATACACTCTAAACCTAAGGACTTTCTAACCACATTTGATATGTAACAGTTTTATCTGGATTATCAAGAACGTCTTTAGCATAGTCTAAATAACCATAAGCTAATAACTTGTAATAAGTATAAACCTAAGCTGTGTTTTTAAACTGCTTTATATTATCTTTCTCTCTAACCTATATTGGGCCATTCATATAATCATACTCTTCTGCTATAAATGTTTTAGAATCCATAACTATATCACCTACTTTAATCTCATCATTTTGAGCTGTAACTTTAGCATCAAGACCAAGATTTATAAGTGCATTTAACTATGATATTTTATTTATTTTAACATCATTAGCTTTATAACCTAAATCAAAATAATGCTCATAAATATCACCTTGTCTGGTATGAAATCCTTTAGGCTTTACAAGTAAATAGATAGCAGTTCCAGACTACTATGAATGATAGTGTAGCTAAAAATATCTATCAATTCCATTTATATTTTTAATAATCATTTCACGTGGAGAATCAGTTGATAATAATAGAACATTTTTAGCTTTCTTATCAAAGAATTCAGCTTTCTTATCACCAATCTTCTTAATTACACCACTCTTTGTTCCAAGATTAAGTATTATAGATTTTTCATCTATATCCCAGCTATTGTTATCTAATGTATCTTTAATATACTTGCCAAGATTAAAATTAGAATCAACCTAACCAGAAATAAATTCATATGGTATATACTTAGCTAACTTATTCCATCCAGAGAAAGATCCACTTGTTAAATATGCATACATTACAAGATCTTTTGCAAAGTTTGCAACATTTTCATCTTTATCATTCAGCATATCTAACCAAGCATCAGCAACCAAGTCTGTAGAAGTTCTACTTCCATCAAGATTATCAGATAGTTTTAAGAATACAGGCTATTCTACTTTATTACCATTTATCATAACATCCTAAGGAACTTCATCGAAATACAATTGCTGTAATAAGAAATTCTTTTTCAAATAAGCATATTTAGGATTGTTCTATATATGATAATTTAACATGTTTAATCTTGCTGGTATACTATAAGAACCGAAGAATAAATTATGCATATACTAATCATCTTTACCCATATGATTTCTTATATAATCAACTATATACTTCTGATTTATCTAAGTTTGTATATGATTTGATATAGTATTTAACTATTTTTCATTAAAATAATCACCATGTATTCTTCTTGCAATTCTTATAACATCATCCTAAAAACGTGGATTTGCATTAAATGATATATGACCAAGTATTTTTGTTGGTAATGTAATTGCACTATATGTTTTTGAGTCTATCCAACTTCCTTTAAGAAATCTTTCTAAAGATTGCCTATCAAAAATATCAGAACGTTGAAGATCCATATATTTCTTCAAATAAATCTATTGCTATAATATAGTCTTTCCGTGCTTTCTTGTATCAATCTTTGTAAGACTTACAAGATTAGCTAATTGTGTTGCATATTTATTAATAAAGTTAAACATAGCTAATACATCTAACTACTATGTAGCTTTATTAGGATCACCTAAAGCATTTTCCTTAAGAACATTATTATTTTCGTTCAGAATTAAATTAATGTATATAAATACAGACTAATCTTTATCAACTCCAGATAATTGCTTTTCAGTAAATCCATATTTAGCATAAATAGCCTAATATTTATCTTTTAGAGCTTGATTTGGATTTTCGTATTGCAAATAGTTATTATTAACTTCTGCATAAGCTTCAGCCATATCTTTAATTATAGGCTAACACATAAGCCATAATGCTTTCTAACCAACACCCATACGACTTAAGAAGTTAACAATATTATAAGTATACGGATTGACATTTAGTCTACTAATCCATGGGTCTTTCACAATATCTACGTGTGCATTTATAAATCCAGACATCCAAGAAGCTATAGGGTTACCATTATTGTCAAACAGCTTATCAAGTCTATCAAGACCAATCTTTCTAAGAGTATCTACATCCTTAAACTTAAGTTGATATAATCTTGCTAACTCATGATTTGTTACATTCAATGCAAATGGGCCTATACCTTTCTTACCAGTTATATAGTCATTTTTTCTATTAGTCTGCTCATGTAGTGTGCCGAAGTTATAAGACTCATACTTAGTATTTTCTGGAACAGGTAGAGCGTCAGCTACGCTCTTTGATAGTTCGGTATCATTATCAATAGACTTATATAAGAAGTGTATAGAATTATCTATATCTCTAAGCAAAGTTTGCATTACATCTATAATATCATTCTATAACAATTGCTCCATATTTAACTCCTATTTCTCACCGTGCTTAAATCCTAAGTTTTTAGATATTAAATATAAGTGGTCAATATCAAAGTCAGAACCAGTAATCTTTGTAAATTCTTCTGGTAGTATTATAGCTGATTTTGTTGCTGGAATAACATCAACAAACTTAAGAGCGTGTATTGAAGATTGTGCCTAAGTAGGAATACGATAACCTATTGTTTCTGATGTAGAATTATCTCCAATAAGATCATTATCAATCAACCACTGTCTTGCTTCATTAAAAGACAATCCATGTGGTAATAAACTTTCAAAGAAATCTATACTCACAACAGCATCCATAGTTCCCTCAGAGTTAATCATCTGTAGCCTCTTTCCACCATTTATAGATATATCCATATTCTTATCACTCTATAAAGAGCCATCTTCTATAGCGAATACAGATCTTTGTGTAAATGATGTACCAGGAAGATTAATATCAATAATATCTTTATTAATCTTTGATATAAGAATACTTTCTACCCAAGACGCATTTCCAACTGATGAAAGTGGAACGCTAAACTCTCCATTATCATCAAGTTCTACTGATTGCAATACAGCTTTACTAACACCTCTTGTACCTAACTATTCTTTTAGATATTTGCTAAGCTTCTTATTGTCAATTCCATTTTCTTCATCACCATCTATAAAGAAGTCATCTACTATTTTTCTCTTTCCAATATCAGATATTTTCTTTATAGCATCCATCATCTTATCTAACAACTCGGATCCTTTAACACCATTATAAGATCTATCCAAGCGCAAGTTTTGCAACACAATCTTAACCATCTGTGTACCAATAGCCATCAAATCTCCCTCTTCTGGATCAGTGTTGAGCTGATTTCTAAGATGATCATATCTTTGAGTGTACTTGTTAAATGGACCATTTAGTTTACTACCATCAAACTTAATAGCGCCAACAGAGCCAACCTTAACAGCTGAGTCCATAAGCATTTGATCAACTCCTTGTTTTAACATCTCATTATAGATAGCGTTCATTCTACCTGTTGCTAAACATGGGAATATTGGGAATAAGGCAAACTTATCATAATAATGTACAGCTACATTTGATACATGACTTCCATTTATAGAATGTTCATGTATTCCGTAAGCGGTATATTTAGTAGCAACGATATTAACAGCACTATATACTAATTTGTAAGCATCAGCTTTATCCATCCATGAATACTTTGTATCATCGTTTGTAAGTATTTCAAAAGCCTTAGCAACTTTATTAGTATACTTTCCTTGCATTCTAATAAGGTTTCTACACATGTCAGCAGTTATATAAGATGCACCGTCAGCAACGTTTATATTATCCTTTAGACCGTCTGAAAAACTCTTAGCATCGTCTAATGCTTTTTGTAATAATCTTACTAACTCTTCATTATTCTTACCTTTATGTTTTTCACCATTAAAGTTAAATTCTTTAGCAGCTTCTATAAGATCTTCTGGATTTTCTTTATACTTTTTACTTTTCTTATTATATGCAGCATGATAATCACCTGTATAATTTGAATAAATATCTCTTAAAAGAGAATTTTTAAACTTATCGTCAAGGCTATTTACAACATCAGATTTTGAAGAAACTTTATAATCTTTACATTCTGCACAAGTATATTCATCTCCAACACCTGGTAATTGATTAATATTATCATCTCCAGTAGAAACCATACCACCAAGACGTTTCTGTAAGTCGAATGTACTATCTTTAATTCTTCCATTCTTAAAGTCATACGCTACTTTAAATAGAGCAGGGTGACCAGAATAGCATCTATAACACTCTTCAGAACATACAATAGATTTGTTTGTAATATCTGACAATATCATAGCTATAGCCAAACTTCTTGCAGCCTACATTCTTAAAGCCTTCTGATAAGGATTTACTTCCTATCCAGGTTTTTCTGGCCAATTCTATTGATACATAATAGACTGTAATGCAGCTATCTGGTTTTCATCAAGAATATCAGAATCTAAATTAAATATAGAATTCTTATCTTCTTTACCTACCTTTATCTCTCCAGTCTAAAAATCAGTCAAATCAATTCTTTTTACAATGCCTAATCTTTCAGCATTCTCTATAGCATGTTTTGTTTGTACAGCTAAAGTTAAAGCCATTCTATTCTTTCTTTCCTAAAGTGGCAAGTCAAAGAATTCTTGATTAGCTATCTTTAAATTTTCTGCTGAAGATTTATTTGGATCATTTATGTAAACCATTTCTAATCCATTCTCAGTCTACTTATATATTGATTTTAATGATAAGAATCTTGTTCCATTTGGTTCAACATTACCTTTCTGTGTGTGATAGTTAACAATCTTCTCTGAGTCTGTAAGTACATGTAAGCCTTGCTTTTCATAACCTGGGATATCTTCATATCCAAGCTATTCCATTGCTTGCTGTATTCCTAAACGTTCAGTATCAGCGTATTCAAGCATCTACTGTATTAGGTCGTCAGATGGTCTAATGAAGTACTCATCTCCAACTTTCATCATGCTTCCATAATTAGATGCCTGTACCGTTTTGTTTCCATTCTCATCATTACCTGTATAGAACTACATTCCTGGAAGTTTTAAACCACTCATTACTACGTATGTACTCTTATCTGATAATGTAGGGAATACAAAATAATTCTACTGCAGCATTGATAACTTAGCCATGTAATCCTAAACAGTAGTTTGATCATTATAAGCACTACCATTATCATTAAAGTTATCAGTCTTAAATCCAATGTATGTATGTAGCTTTAACTCTAAGTCTTTTTGATTTAGAATCTTCTTTAATATCATAGATCCTCTATTTATTCCATCAGTATTAACTACATTATAATCAAAGCCTAATGTAACTTTCAATGTTGGATCTTCTGGATCATTTGAATTAAGAGCTTGTGTTATATGAGATATAGCATTGTTCTGTGATATGGTAAATAGTTTCTTACCATCAAATGATAATGCTTGTTTACTAACAACGTTTCTATTTCTCATACTCTTATATTTAGCAAGCATTGATATAAATCCATTAGTATGATACATATTTAATACAAGCTTCTGATCAATATTACCGTTTTTATCAACAACAGAACTTAATGTATTTATAAAAGAGTCTATAGAATTTAAACCTCTACTGTTCAACAACTGGAATAACGCTTCATTATATGTAGAACCGTACTTCTTAGACAACATGTAATCCAAATCAGCTTCATTAAACATGATACCGATATTGTTTAGAGCTTTTATAAAGTATTGCTTTATAATCTTAAAGTCAGATGGATCATTGAATGTGTATGTATTACCTTCAAGCTCTATCTATCCATTATCAAGACCAGATTTCTCTCTAAGTTCATTTGTAAAGTTAGCAGTCTTTGAGAATATATCATTTCCATTAGTACCGCCAAATCCATCATTGAACTAAAGGTTACCATTTACTTTAACTCTATTAAATACACCAACCTATCCATTTACTAAGAATGTATTCCAAGATCTTGGTATAACCATTTGGTCTCTTTCCATAGAAGATGCTTTAATATCTATCTATTTACCACTATCTTGAGATATAGACTTAGCAAATATATAGTCTATCTATTGACTCTAAACAGCTTGTAATAATTGTATAGCAAATGATTCTTTGTCATAGTTAATATCTACAACATTGCCTTTCTCGTCATATTTATACATACCGTCTACTATCTTATGTAGTTTAGCACTAAGCTACATATACATAGGATCGTATTCTGATGATTTAGCGTCGATACCTCTTACTAAATCGTATATGTTATCAACATTACCTAAGTCGTCAACAATTGTATTATATACTTGCTTTAAAGGCATAAATGTAGGTTCACAGAAATCATTCAGATCAAGATCGTATACCAAATATTTTTTACCATTTTTATCAGTCTATACATTTGAGTATACAAGAGTAGACAATACAAACTTCACACTCTTTGATACAGAGTCTAACTTATCAAACTCATATGAAGCTCTATCGAACTTATCAATATTAGCTTTCTGTATAATATCGTCAACATCGTTATTATCTTCTGGATCCTCTTTCAATCTACTTCTAACATCTCCAACTATTTCATTACAGTAATCTGCAACTAAATTTTGGATAGCAGCAAATTTAGGATATACTACAACTTTCTCAGTCTTTAAAGTAGTAAGGCCATCTTTTGTATGTTCTACTTCTCTTGTATGAGTTTCAGCTGTAAATATCTCTCTAAATGCCATATTTATATAATCAGGTTCAACACCTGGCTATAAATCATATCCACAAAGTCTATCAATAGTCTTTTGTGGTAAGTTTCTAAGAGTATTATTATCTATAACAATTCTATCTCTTGAGCCAAACTAAAGATTCTTGTTTTCAAGTATATTAAAAGCAAGAGCTTTTACCATCTCATTAACATCTGAAGAGTTATTCAGATATTCAAACTCAGCAGACTTCTTAGTATCATTATTTGTAACCTTATAATAAAGAGTGTTACCAAATAACTTATTAAATCTATCCTTCTTCTCTTTACTTATCTTAGCATTAGCGTATTTGCCTTTATTTGTATCTCTATAAAGCTAAAATAAGTTACGAAGAGTCTTAAATCCATAATTTCTACCAACACCAATATAGAATCCTATAGTCTTAAACAATGGCTTTATCTTAGAGAAACCTTTACTTTCTTTAAAGTTCTACCAGTTAGACATATAGTCTACAAATTGATCAGCTAAACCTTCTGCTACATCTCTGTCAGATAAAGATTTTCCATTGTAAGATCTATAAGAGTCGTACAAAGACTATCTTAGTTTATCATCTACACATAACTCTAAAACTTTATGGAATGCTTCATGATAAGCAGTTGACATTGGAGCGTATCTTGATAACTTTATAAGTTCAGTTGTACAAACGCCTAAAACAGCCTAATCCTAAGTTATCTACTGTAGATACTTCTCGTGTTCTTTAGTAAACTCAACTCTACCATTTGATCCTAATACTTTATCAAAGTAACTCTAAACACCACTCATATAAGCAGCTTGCTGAATAGTATTTCTATCATTAACAGTATTAAGAACATCGCTTATTTCAAACAACCTACCATTTCTTTCAGATGATATTTTCTGTATCTACTCTATAGTGTTTACAATTCTACCACGCCTTCTATCTTGAACAGTTTTACTTGGTTTAAAGTTTTCTTTAGAATCAACACTTGGTTTAACCTTGTCTTCAAGTCTAAGATTACTTATGTTTATCTATCTATAACCTAAAGACTTAGCTCTTGTGTATACTATGCCATTTCTAATCAAATAACCTAAGTATGTAGAACCAATAGTACCATCGTCATTCTTATGTGTAATATCATCCCTATTAAATGATAATCCATTAGGAAGCGTTATATGCTGTTTGTCATTACTGAAAGCATTTGAAATCTATCTAAACAACACATTGTCAGAAGAAGATAAGTTTTGATTAAGAAGCATAGCGTCGAAGTGTATCTATTGCTTAGATATTATACTCTGTAAAATTGGAGCGTCTTTAAATACGTTGTATGTATTCTGTCCTATTTGAATATTTCCACCCTCTCCAAGAACAACCATATTATTTATATTGTTATACTTAGAAAGCTTCTTCTTACTATCAAATACATAAAGCATTTGCTTTATCATTGACAATGTGTCAAACCCATCTATATTGTTTTGTCCATTATAGTACTTCTATAACAACTCTACAACATTTTTAGCTCTACTATCACCGATTGTTTGAGCGTTAAATGTAACACCTATTTTATCGTTGCCTATTTTGTAATAGTACACAATCATACCACTACCAGTCTTAAGTACCTGCTTAGTGAACTTGTCGTCAAATCTACCAAGAGTCTAATCAAGATTATCTCCAGTTGATACATTGTACATTACAACACCAGTCTTATCATTTGTTACAAACGTGGTAACACCAATACCGTCTTTTGCTGATAATTTTATAGTGTACAAATCATGCTTATTTTGCTCATTAGCAAACACAAAGCTATCACTTATATTTATCTAACTACCTGGAGCTGAATACATAACAGAACCTTTGTTTGTAGTTACATCAAAAGCAATCTTTTTTTCTGGATGTCTTTTAACGTAATCAGCCATAGCTAAATACTTCTTCTGAAATCTCTTTCTTCCTTCGTTTATACCAGAAAGAATTTCAAGATCTCTTTCATCAGCATTTGGAAAGTCACTTAAGTCGTCATGGAATGATAACTCACAGAATCTTCTTTTATCCTCTTTATTGCTCCAATAGTTAACACTAAGCATAACTTGTCCATTCTTAGTATAAAGATTGAAAATAGTATGCTTATTGTCATCTGTAACCTCTTCATTAGTTCTATAATCATCAAGGAAATCACCTTGTGTAGACATTGAATAGTAATGACCATTACTTCTCATATCTTTAAAAGATGGAGAAGTCTTTGTAGATCCACCATATCTATCAATGTGTCTAACTGGCATTCTTTGAATTCTCTCAGCTTCAGTTATTGCAGCAGTATCATACTTTTCATCAGGCTCAATACTATACTTATAATAGAAGTCTTCATATAGCTTATTACCTTTCTGTACTACTTTAGTTAACAGAACCTTCAAATGCTCATCTTGCATCTGCTCTATCTGATTAACAGCATTATCAAGTAATACTTTAAAGTGATTAGCAAATGCACTACTATAGAACTGAATTAAATTCTAATCGTTAGATATATCTTCTAATACATGATCCTCTAAAGTATCTATCCATGTTTTAATCTGGTTGTAATACTGTAAAGCTACAGGAGTATTACTATCAGATGTTGGTTTATCAAACTGAGTAAGCCACCACTTAGGTATGAATAAAGACTTTTTACCAAAAGCTTCTTGATTTGATACAACAAAGTCAATTGCAGAAGTAACAAGTTGCTGTTCAGCAGTAACATCTACATCTCCAGTTTTATCATTTAATAAAACATAATTTATAGATAACTGAGCTTCAGCTATAGCCTAATACAATCTATTTACATTCTCAATCTCTTGTATATTAGATGGCTTTAAACTTGGCACAATGCTTAATATTCTATCAAGTTGATGACAATTATCTTCCATCTACTGATAAAGAGCATCCTGGCTTTCTCGAGCCTCCTAAAGATAATCAAAATCTATACTATCTATTATAGCTTGTTCTTCACTTGTTTTGTTCTATACATTTTCACTTAATCTCTACTCTTGCTGATTCAATAGCTCTTTGATATTGTAGATAGCTTGTTGTAATTGCTTTATATAATTTTCACTAAGCTATACATCATTAAACTGCTGTAATTGCAAGTATTCAGACTTTGAATTAAGCTGATCATTTATACCATTATATTCATCTACAAGTTGCTTAGCTTTATCTTCGTTCTCTTTTAGCTTCTTCTACTTATCTTGCTCACTAAGACGAAGATCTCCATCTTTAAGTAACACAGAACCGTCTTTACCTTCTAATTGATATACTCCTCTATCTGCTACTATTGGGAGAGTTGTTACTCTAACAACATTAAGATCATATGAGTTTTGTAGAATCTATTGTATATCCTGCAGATGTTCATTCTAAGCCTCTCTAAAGGTCTATCCACCGTATACTCTTACTGGAGAATCAAACTTGTCTGATATCTTTCTATAGCCAGTTCTTACGTCAATTACAGTAATATTTCCGTTTAGATCCTTTAATACAATATCAACTTCAGATGATGCGTTTTTGTTGCTATCAAGCTTACCGAATACATTATCTCCTAAGTCTAATATTTCAAATCCAGAAGCAATTAACTTATCTCTAAATTCTGCTATATTCTGTACAATCTTAATAATCTATTCGTTCTTAGCATACTCTCCATCAATACTTATAGGATTACCAAACATTATATCTCTAACGAGCTGTCTGAACATCTTTCCATAGAACAAACCTTCTGATTCATTTGTGTTAGAAATTATAGTTTTAGCTATATGTTCTATCATTCCTGGATATTCTCTATAAGAAGAGAACAACTCTGAATTTTCACCTAAACCTAACTGCTTGCACAACTCTATGAATTTACTTTCATCATCTATAGATTCAGTAAGTCTCTATATGTAGCTATTAAGTACAGATTCGCTTATATGCATATCATTATTAGGATATATCTATATACCGTCATCTGCTTTTGTTATTGTACCAGCATAACTTGATAGCTCATTTATAACCTAAGATTGCTTTGTTTTTATAACTTCATTGATATCTCTTTGGCTTGCTTGTTGTCTTGGATCAATCTTTATTCCTTCTGATCCATACTTCATAACATCATCAATATTTGATAAATTATCTTCACTAACGCCATTAAACAGCATTTTGCTTGATTGTTTTACATAGATGTTTCTGAGAAGCGGCATGTAATCTTCTGACCACTTATCTCCCATTATGTCTTTAATGTCACTTACAAACTGTGATATCTTATAAGCACCTTGCTCTGACAATCTGATTAAGTCATTTCCTATATTAACAAGTCTATCTTGGAATGGTAATATAGTAGAGTTTAGATTTCCTTTCTTAAACTTATTATATCTATTCTTTCTTCTTTGGAAATCTCTCTTAGCTCTTTCTTTTCTTTGCTGATACTTTCTCTTATTTTCAGCTAACTTAGAGTTGAGTCTTTCTTGTCTTTGCTGTTTAGTGTCTTCTACACTTTCTTCATTTGAAGCTTCATCTAAGTTACCTACAGTTGACTCCTAAGCAGCCTAATGATCTTCTTTAGCATCTTCTTCAGCTTGTTTACGTAGCTCATCATTATACTGTTCGTATAGCCTTACGGGAGCATCTCCTTCAACAACCTCTTCAGCTAACCAGTTAGTTGTATCTTGTCTATATTTAGTATCAATTATAGCATCAACTCTTTTTGCATAGCTATCTTTTGAAACAGCCTCATCATCCTAAATAGCATCTTCAACTTCAGAATTTTGCATCTCTTTCTCTATGGCTTCTTTATCACCACTAAGAATAGCGCTTGTGAGCTTATTAGAACGCTTCTGACGGGCTCTAAAGGCTGTTGGGTTATATACTACCTTTCCATCCTTATTCTTCACCATACCGTAATTAAACTGGCTTAAATAGCCATCTGTTACAGCCTTGTCAGCAGATAGCATAATGCTACCTATTATAGAATGTTGTAAACCATCACTACTATGCTTAGATACATCATCTATCTATTCGAGTGCGTTTAAAGCTTCTTCATCTGTAGACCCTAAGTCTACATCAAACTTCTTTAAATGCTCTTTAGCGTTATCTATATACTTCTGTACGTGACCATGTATAAGTTTAGCATCAGCTCTATTTGTTTTTAGACCTAACTTTTCAGATGCAAACTTAAAGTAATCCTCAATAGTATTTAGCTAAGCCTTTAATGTTAATGCAGCTTTTAAAGTATTAACAGCTTTGGTCTTCTCTTCTATATACTCGTTTATAGCTTCTTTACTACTTTTATCATTAGCGTCCTAAGCTTCTTGCTTTACATTTTTAAGGTGCTCTTTAAACTCTTCAGTCTCAGTATCAATACCAGCCTTTTTAGCACTTTCTATTTCAGCTTTTACAGCTTCGTGTCCAGCGTCAACATTTCTTCTGGATATTTCCATCTGATTGCTGACATCATTCAGATATCTATCAGCTACATCCTAAACACTCTTCTTAAACTCATTTGAACTATATTCAGCGTTTATAGACCTATCTATAGATTCTCTCTGTTCTGCATTTTCTTTTTGCTGGTCATACAAATTGTTTATATCTGCAACAGCGTGAGCGTATCTTTCTGTTCCGTATTTAATACCTTTATCTTCAAGAGTAGCTCTAACGTTTTTGTTGTTAGCTGTAGCTGCAAGTTGATTAATATGCTGAATCTACTCATCATACTATTCTGCAGTATATATAGGAGACTCTCTTCTTGAATCATTCTACTTAGCATCCTGCAAAGCCTATATTAACTCTTGAGTTTTAGTATTTCCAGCAAGTTTAAATCCGCCGCTTGTTATATGTTTAACAATATCAGCATTATTACTACGCTCTATATTACTAAACTCTCTATCCATTATAGCGTTCTATGTAATGAAATCATTAGCTTTATACTGTCTATAAGCACCTCTAATGTTTCCAGGTAATACCATACCCATAGGGTTCATGAAACCCATAGAGAATCCACCTTTTACATTTGACCAGAACTCTTTGTCATCTTTTAATTCAGAATCAGCTAAACCTAATACAGACAAATAAGCTTTAGCAACTCTTGAACCTTGAATGAAGTCATTAGCTATAATATCACCTATAGATGGCGCATTCCATCCATATTTCTTAGCAAAGTCTTCTTTAGAGTTTAAGTACTGAACACCTTCCTCTGCACCTTCTGACATAGCTGAAGCTAAACCTCTCGCAACAGTATTTCCAGTATATGCTAAAGCTAACTTTTGCCATTGTTTTGGAGCTATCTTATCGTATATATGCTGGAACTTATACATAGCTCTTTCGCCTATATCATCAATAGCGTGTCTAAGGTTTTCTGGAAGAGCTTTCTTTGCTAAGTATGTAGCAGCATTTGTAGAACCAAGCACAGATCCTCCAACTACGCTTCCTCCATAACCAAAACCAGCAGACTCACCAATAGTGGAACCTGCTCCATAGCCTTTCTTGAAAGCTTCTTTTAAAGATCTACTCTTAGCATAACCATTAGAATACTTTTCAACTTGACGAGCAGCATTAACAGCAGCAGATTCCGCACTCTCTTCAGCCGCTCTTACAGCTAAGTTGCCAGCATCATCAACTACGGTCTTACCTAACAGATTCTTATAGATAGCTCTCTTTCCAGCTTTAACGCCATCCTTAATAGCAGTCCATGTTCCTTTAGCTAAAGGCTTTACTGGAGTTGCGAATTGTACACTTAACTGTACAGGCATTTCAGCCATAGTTCTCATGTTATCTGTATAGAACTAAGCCTGTAGGCCTTTTGAAGCATCTAAGACCATTTTATACATCTGAGGGCTATTATTATGTGTTAAGCCAACATAGAAGTCTTGTAACACATTTCTAAGAGATTCATCGTTGTTTTGATTATATCTTGAATCTATCCACTCTTTACTTCTGCCTTCAGACTTCCAGTATTTTATACTCTAATTCCTTAGGTCATTTACAATATCATTGTAATGCTTGTCACCAGATGCTACTTTAGACTTAATTATACTCATTGTAGTATCAAGTCGTTTATCTCCAGTCTCAACATAGTTTTCATCAAGACCACCTTTTACTTGCCAGTAAGATGATATAGCTGTTCCGATAGGTGCTGCAATGTTAGAAGCGCCTTCAGTTACTGGGGATAAAGCTAAACCTGCTATTGTTGAACCATGTCTTATAGCATTTGCAGTAACCTAACTTAAAGAAGAGTTTGAACTACCTTGCATTCCAGGCATTGTAAATAGATAATATCTTGGATCAAATAGAGATGCAGATTGGAATGCTTCTTCAGCTTTAACGTATTCCTTTGATGGTGTTAATCTGTTAGAATGCATGAAGTCCTTAGCCTTCATATCTCTATTATAATCATCAAGATGTTCTTTATTTTGAGTCTTCAGATCATTAATGTATGCTTTAGTAGCATTATCGTCAGTTCCAAAATTATCTTTTACAATTTTATCGTATTGTTGTAAGTTTAATTTATTTCTTCTGTCAGATAATTCTTTTGCTCTTGCGTCTTGGCTTTTCTATCCTGGGAGTGTAAATGTACTAAGCGCATCCGCTGTAGCATCTAAGACATAATTTAAGAAACCTTTGTTGTCATTTACATAATTAGTCTTATAGATATTATCAAGCTGTTCAGCTTCTTTCTTCTTATTGAAAATATCCTAAGAATCTGCATTTAACTGTTGAAGATATTCATTTACAACCTATTTATCAGACTTTGGATCATTTAATAATTTGGAATACATAGATCTTTGGCGATTTATATCCTAAAGCATTCTATCATATTCTTTAACCTTATTATGGGCTTCTGCCATTCTAATTTTATCATTATTAAAAGATGCTTTAGACATCTTCTCTTCAGCATTACCGTCTATAGCATTTCCAAAGAATCTTGAGGCTGTATCTAAAATAAATTTATCAACAACAGCAGCTGGTGCGGAAATTTTATCAAGAATAGTAGAGTTGTCTGAATTTGCTATTTTATTATAAAGATCACCTAATTTGTTAAAATATTCACTACTTACCTGATCTCTTTCAGCTTCCTATTTACGTAAAACTTCCTGACTCTTTTCGTATTCTCTTCTATTTCTATCCTCCCAAAACTTTTTATCATCAAGTTTAGCTTTTCTTTCAGCATAAACTCTATTCATATTCTAAACGTTTTTTCTAACAGTGTTGTTAACAGCTGCATTAACGTTTTGTTTATTTAAAAGAGAGCTTTGGTTTGATGGGATATTTTTAGAAAACTATTTTACTTCAGAAAATGGTTGTAATATTCTTTTCTGAAATATATTTGGCTACCTAAATGGCACGCCTTTACCTTGTGTTAAAGAATTCTCCATAATTATTATTTCTTACCGTATCTATTATCTTTGTATGAACTTGGTCTTTCTTTTACTTCTATCATATATAATCCATCGCCAGCCTTATTCTACTTATAATCAGTCTTTATATTACCTTTACCATCTGTATACTTCTTTCCATTATACAAATAACCAGATATATAATATTTTATACCCTTATCCTTTCCATGGTTTACAGCGTGTATCTAACCAGTTGGAGCAAACATAAGATTCTTCTTGTCTTTTGGAGATAAGTTCACTCTCTTACCACCATTATATATATCTTTGTGTGAGAATAACGCTTCACTTGCTTTTGCTTCTGGAATACTATATGCAAAGTTACCACTCTTTGTAACATTAGCCTTAAGACCATCAACTACTGGGTCTATTTTTAAGTTATAACTATCCTTTGGTTGGTATCCAATAAATGAAGTTCCATTCGTTCTTGCATCGTAGAAGATGTCTGTAGTTTTATTTTTATCTCCATTCTTTAGTCCGTCATAATAAGCTTTAAGACCAATTCTTGCAGTTTCGTGTTGATTTCTAAGATTCTCAAGAGCTATATCTTTCTGTAAGTCCATAGCAGCTTTAGCTTTAGCAAGAGCCATGTCGTTATTAAAGTCTTGATTCTTAAGTGCAAATTTATCAGCTTCTCTTGCTAATGGAGTAGCTACCTAATGATCAGCAACTATTGCATTATCCATAAATCTACGATCAATCTAATCCTCTGTAGGGTTGCTTATTCCAGCTCTCTATAGATCTAACTTAGCTTGATTTCTATGATACATATACAATGGATCACCTTTTAATCCAGGCATCCAGTTCTATAAACTATCACGCATATCCTTTTCACTTACACCTTGATATTCGTAACTTGGATCATACTTCATACCTCTTGACTCTACTTCTTCTTTTGTTAGAAGATGAGGCTTTATGCCTTCAAATGTAGGGTGTACATACTGTTGTAAGTTTTTATAAGCAGCAGCACTTGATCTATTCCATACACCATTCTTCATAGTATCCCAATTAAGTGGAGAGTTTGGATTATTAAACCTCTCATAATCTTCGTTATACTAACCTTTTGCTGCAAGTTCACTAATGCTATCTAAATACTTCTAAGCTTGAACTGCAGAAGCTTTTAACTTCCCTATCTATTGTGTTGGAATGTTATTTATATGTCTCTGTAACATAGCTCTACCTTCTGGAGATCTTAGAGGGTCTATACCTTTATCATATAAACCCTTTATAAGATCTTGAGTAGAACCTATAATATTTTTATTATACCAATCCATATCACTTGATATTGGACTATAGAAATCATTATAATTCTTTTGGAATTCTTTAAATTCATTAACGCCTTGCTGATACATATCTTTTGCAGCATTTATAGACGCTAACATTATCTAAGAATCATATAGATCTCTAACTGGTAATTGAATCCACTAATCTCTTGAATATACCATAATTATTAAAACATGTTATTCCACTTATGATAACTTATAGGTGGCATTTGTGTAAAGTTAGTAATATAATTTGCTGGAGTATACGCATAGTTTTCAACATTTGTAGTTGGATAGCCATAAGTTCTTACAGGAGTTCTTGCAGTAGTAGTTGTTGTATATATAGGAGTAGTTGTAGTATTTGGTTCATTCTTATAATATCTACGCATGTTCTCTCTATCAATATTTACTTTCTGTTGATACAATCCCAACATTCCATTTCCAGTCTTTCTCTTATACTCATTAGCAGCATACTGTTGTATATAATCTAAGAAGTTTCTAAGACCCATCTGCATGCCCTATTGCCTTGCAGCATGAGCTTGAGAAGCATACTCTGTATTATACTGATTAGCTTGCTGTCTACGCTGTGCTGTCTGACTACCAAAATTACCAGCCATTTCAGCCCATCTGCCTCTATACTGATTATTTATCTCCTGTGCTTTTTGTATAGTATCAGCTATACTTTGCTGTGTAGCACTACCAGCAGCAACGTTTGCTAAATACTTCTAAGCTCCACTTAAACCTCCAGCTCTATTGATATTATATCTATTCATGCTATCTTGGTCATAAATCCTTTGTATTGCTCTATAAGGATTTACTCTAAGCTTAGCCATCTCATTTAATGCTGCCTACTCGTAAGGATTACCAGCATATATATCTGGAGTATGAATAGATTGATTCTTAGCATGGAAATACTGACCAACACTTGATAGCATACCAATTCCCATAGGAACTGCATTGCTCATCCAGCTTGCTGGTTCTATATAGCCATAATTCATTGCATTCTTACCATCTGTAAATCCAGGTAAATTTCCTTTTGTGTACATTTGTTCCTATTGTTGATGTTGCATAGCCTATTGGTCAGATAAATCTTTTAACTTATCAACTATTGGCTATTTAATTTTATTAACTTGTTCCTACTGAAATTTATCACTATCCTAACCAAGTCTACCTCTTAGCTTGTTTAGTTTATCATTAGTTCTATTTTCGTACTTCTTATTTATCTTCTCTAAAGCTAACGTATATGGCATAGATTGATCTTTGAATGTCATCCCGTTTCTCCAATCTATATCCTATCCAAGAACTATTGTATTATTCTATAAGTTAGCAAGATTAGTGTCCTTTCCTGGTGTTCCAGTCTTCACAACATGTCCAGTTGTATTACTAACATCATTTATATTATCTATAATACTTTCGCCAGCAGCTACTCTTGCGTTAGGATTAACATCAGTTTTTCCTAAAGATGTTAACACTCTACTACTTGAAATATTTTCAGATCCTTTATATCCAGCATCCTTTCCACGCTTAGCATATAAAACATCATCCTATGTAGTTCCATTTTCATTATAATACTGATTAGCTATATAGTCAGACTGAGCTGCAGACTGATTGTATCCGTTCATGTTTATTCCTCTAACACGAGCTTCTTCAAGACGTCTCTAGATCTTTCTCTTTCTATGTCCAGCTCCAAATAAACCTGTTATAAAGCCACCTACAGCTCCAATAGCTCCACCAATAACAGAACCTACTGGACCAACAACAGATCCAATGGATGATCCTAAAGAAGCTCCAGTAGTTGTAGATTTTAATGTATTAGCCTAACTTTCTTTTCTTACTTCAGTTAGCTATTTATCATAGTCTATATCATTTACTTTCTGATAACCATAGCCAAGTCCATTTGAATATGAAGTTCCAGTTTCGTCTAATATATTTCCAGCACTCTTAACTCCACCAAATGCATTACCTATACTACTTCCAAATGCAATTCCAGATGAAAGTATATTACCAGCATTTCCTGCAAGCCTACCTCCAATTCCAGATCCCTGCATACTAATTGGAGCTCTATACTACTCTAATCCAGTTGGTCTTTGTATACTTCCAGGAATACCAACTTGGTTTGCTAAATTAGAATTTTGCCAAAATGGAGTATAATCATTTGGTGGTAAAGCCATTCCGTTTGTACCAGTAACAAATCCTGGCAAATATCTATAATTAATTCTTCTCATATTTCTTAACTCCATAATGTTCTAAATTTAGTTGTTATATAATGTAGTTGCATATCATCAGATGTAGCCTCTCCATTGACTTCGCAATACGTTGATTTTCCTCTTAATCTACTACCATATAATTGGTTCAGCTAATCTGGATTAGTCATTCTTGGTATAGCGTATCTATAATCGTAATATCTATTTGATATATCTTTAGAAGGTTCTACATTTCCTGTACTACACTTTATGCCATCGTTTACACTATATGAAGCATAAAACTATTTGGCCATACCTTCTGTAGCTCCAAATCTAACATTATCAAATACTTTCACAATATTAGGTTCTGCATTAACAACATAAACAAGTTTAAAATCAATATTTTTATTAAACATCGTATGATTATTACCACTAAGAGAATTTATATAACCAGTATAACTATTTACAATACCATTAACATCTCTACTTTCAGTCTTATTTGCTATAAATATATCATACTTGCCAATTATACTATCACAGTTACCACCATAACTATACTTAGATATAAATGCTTGTTGTAATTCATTAAATACAAATACACCGTCTTTTGATGTAAAGTATACTTCATTATATCTTGGATCAGTTAACACCTTATACCTGCCAATCTGATATTTACCATCAGTTCTGTATTCTTTAGATACTACTGTATTTATATTCTTAGTAATTGATATTTGTTTGTAATCACCACCTCCATTATACTGGCAGAATACAGTATTAAAAGCATCTATCCAGTAAAGTGACTGTGTTGTAATAGCATATGCAAATACATTATCTTCAAGACCAGATGTTGTAGATACATAATCATATCTACTTAATAAACCACCAGAACCTAATAATATTTCATGACTATTATTATCTGATACTGCTGTTCTTTCGTTAACAGAGAATGCTCCAAATGACTTTTCTTGCCAGAACATAAGATTATTTTTAAATCTCTTTAGTCCTGTTATCTTTCCATAATTTGGATCAACATCAATATAATTTGCAGCTTTAAAGTTCTGCCATGAATCCTCTAACTCTCCATTTTCTTTCTTTTCGGAATATCTACATCTATATGGATAAGACTATTTATCTTTAGTATCATATGATATTGTAGAGTACTTCTAACCTATTGTTTTAGTTAGACTATAAGCTGTATTATATAAATACTATGGAGTGTCTTGTTTGAATATACCATCAACATTAGCTGGCTCTTCTTGTATCCAAGAAGCATTAACATTATGAGTATTCTTACTAAACTTATACCCATGATCAATATACATATTAATAGAGCTTTCTACTGGTATAGAATACTATACATTCATGGTTGTTAATAAACCAATAGCTCTATTTGACACCTTATGAGCAGAAGTATATTCAAATGGACCAATATAAGTATCACCATCAAATACTTCTATAATATTATCTAAATTATTATTAAATTCTTTTATATCAGAATAGCTATAATATTTACTATTATCTTTAGCTGCTTTTGTATATCCTCCATATGGAGTACAATTTCTTGTAATGTTACATAAAAATGTTCCAAATGAACTTGCATTCATATAAGTGCCAGTTGTTGGATTACCATCAGACTATTTATATGTATAACTATGTGTTAGTTTAGCTATAAGATCCTTACCAGCTTGAGTACTTGAATCTATATTGGAAGTATTAGTTGTTTCTTCTGTGATAAATTCAAGATGAGCAGTCCTTTCAGACATAGTTAAAAGTTTATCAGCTCCAATAGTTTCAGATAATAGTTTATTATTATTATCTAATTCTTTTTTTAATTTACCATCTATAGTAAATAACAAAGATGTACCGCCAAGTGCATACATTGCAATATCAGTTAAATGTACATCATTCTTTCTTATACTCTTTGGCTGTTCATTATACTATCCCCAACATACTACATTACAGAAACCATGTTCCCCAACAAGATTAAGTTTATCTGAGAATTTCTATTCAGATTTGTCATTTTTAACTTCAAATAAATCGTTCCATTTAATAGCTTCTGAAATCTACTTACTATTTATACCGTATTGGTTTTTAACGTCATGTTTAACAACATTATATCCGATGAGTTTATTATCCTATGATTTATGATATGTATTATATGGTTCTAACGAGTCGCAATCATTAACAAGAATACTATTAGATTGACAATATAATTTGAAATATTGATATTTTATTCTATATGCCTGCTCTATATCTCTGAATGTTTTAAATTCAAACGAATTATTTCCAGGCATTATAACTTTACATACATAATCTCTTATTAAAAGATCGTGACCGATATCAAGAATTGTATCTGATACTCCATATATATTATTTATCTAATCATATGAATATAAGTTATTATATAAGAATATATTTTTATAATAAGAATTAGTAGTATCAAATTCTGAAGTACTGTCTTTTTTAAATGGTTTTAAACTATTATCACCAATTTTGTCTCCTTTTGTACATATAAAATCTGTTGTATTAAAAGATTCGGATTTTAAATTCTAATTAGTTATAAAAGTTTTTTCATTAATAGTGCGAATATTCTATTCAACGATTTTGTGATCTGAATTTAATGAAAATAGATATTTTAACATATCTAATTTAATATTACTTTTATCAACAAAATCAATAATAGATTTATTTGTATAAGAAAATTCTGGAGATATAAACTAAAATAGATTCTAATTTGAAAAATTGTTAACTCTATAATTAATATCTACAGGATTATAATTAGTATATCTGTTATATGGAGGATCTATATTTAATCTATTTGTTGTTAAAAATCCACTTGGTGTATAATACTGATCTTTTTGAACAGTATCATCCATAAATCTTTTTATTACAGGTCTAGACAAAACACCCTAAGATATTACTCTAATATCATTAGAACTTCTATTACACCTAACTATTTCATAAGAATATATATCTATATTATCTATATCGTGTAATTTAAATTCTACACCTATTGGCATTACAGATAACTCTTTTTCTTTAATACCATTCATAAATGTCTAAAATCCAGTTATATGTAAATCTGGAACAGTTATATCTGCTATCCATTTTACTGGACTTGAAACACCTTTTTTATCTGTAAATATAATTCCAAATCTATATGTTTCACCTCTCCTTAGAGATAAGAACTAACTTGCTATTTTTGGGTTTTGATAAGTATCGTTTCTTTTATCTGGATTTCTAAACTAATCCTAAGTAGTTCTTACTAATACACCATCTTTTCTTATGTAGTATTTATATCCATCATTAGATTGATTATTACTTTTATTACCAAACTATATATCTGGTCTAACAGAACCATATGTATCATATGGCAATGAAGAATAATCAGCTGGTAATATTGTTGTTATAAATCTCCAATCTATATTTTTACCAGATCCACCATAAAACTATTCTCCTTTATTGTTTGGAAGTGTATACAAATACTAAGGTATTTTACTATCGTAGTCTATTCCATTACCATTTTGCGTATAAGGATTCCAGCAGTCTTTTTCTTTAGTAAGCTGATCAAATATTTCCCAGTTATTATTCGTTATCTCATCTTTATCATACTAATGCTATATTTTATAATCATCATTTACATTTAGGAACTATACTTTTCCGTCTGAATTTGCAGATATTGAAACAGTATTAATATCATCAAAAGATCTACTTGTGTCTTTATATTCCTTTATCTATGCTGCAAATAAATAATCATCTTTAGACTCTATAACTCTTGGAATCATGTATAATCCAAACTTATAATTAAAATCATTTATAGATATTTTACTTATTGAATCATTAGAAGAATCTAAATAGTAAAAATACTCTTTCTAATTCTCTGTAATACTTTTAAAGTTACCATCAAATATTAAATCTATATCTGGTGTTTCTGAGTTCTATTGATAATAAACTCTATATATTTTAATTAAGTCATAATTAGAATCTTTTGGAATCTATATTTTCAACTTAATACCCATGTTGGTATAATTACCTTCTTTAGCACCACTAAATTCATAAAAGTCATCTATAATATTAACAACATTAATTAACCTTGACAATGGAGACATTGATGTCTATTGCTTGTATTTAGAATAAAACTGGAATGCATATTGATTCTTACCAGCTTTAAGCGAACCATATGTAAGTTCTGATATTTTTGGAGGTAATAAAGATTCGTACGAGTTAGTAGATATATCATTAATAGAAGTAGGAACTGTATCACTTAACACATCCATTATTAATATCTAATGAATTCCATCAGCTATATATAGTTTAATATTATCAGGGCCTTCTTGTCTGCCTACTATACTTAATCTATTTCTTGTTTTCTTTACTGTATTTGTATCTTCATATATATTCCAATCACTACATGGACCAAATATCATTTTTATATCTTCACCATTAACATCTTTCTTCTCTAACGGAAATCTATATACGCGTATTTTACTTTCTTTATCCTCTGTAAAGAAAATGCCATACTATCCAACTTGGGTAGTTTCTATAACATCTTCTCCTATTTTAAAAAATATATTTTTAAATCCATCTATAACCTTAAGAGATCCTGTGGCGCTTTCTTTATTGTTTACATATCTAAGATTCAATGCGTCTCTATACTGATCATTACCTAATACATGATCGGCAGCATCAGTATTCATTCCCCCAGAAAATGTATTTGTCTATTCGTTTTGTATTTTATTAGAATCCATTGTAATAATCATTATATGTTAACTATTCTTTACCAGTATATTTAAAGAACGTATCGTCACCATCCCAATCTGGGATAAGTTTATTCCAATCGTTCTTTATGTTCTGCATATCATCAGCTGTCGGCATCATGGCTTCAGCATAAGCTTGATTTCTATAAAAGTTCCATTGCTGCTATATATAGTTATAAATAGTTATATTAGCACTCTTTAATTTACCTCCAAGCTACCCTTTTAAAAACTTTGGGAAGCTAAGCTTCATATTTACATACCAATAAATAGCTTCTTGATAAGAAGTTAAATCTGGTATAAGTGGGTAGCCTCTTTCATCTGTAGCTATTGCTTTATAAGATAGTTTAACAAAACCATCTTTTCTATTAAATACTATCCAACCTGGTTTTATAAAGTATTCTGGTTTATCTTGATAATCATGTGTATAAAGTAAATCAGAAAAACCATTAGTATGAGGTCTATTTATCTAAGCCTATACCGTTGGGTATTTATTCTACATCTATGGTAGTTGATTCTATTGATATTCTTCTATAGTCATATTAGACTAACTATCATCCAAGACTACAACTTTATGCTAATTATTATGTACGCTTGGAGATTTAAATATAGATGTTTGTGTACTACATGGTACATATACTCCATCTTTTGAGTTAGAATAAGCTACACCATCTAAATGCACTAAGTCTGAAGGTAACGGTATCTAACAATCCTGTATCTTAAACACAGGAACTCCGTCAACTCCAGACTGTCTGCTGATATACTGCATAGGTGCACCAATCTTATCTATGGCTTCAAAGATCCATTCTCTAATATCGCTTGTCCTCTATCTTGTTTCAGAAGAATCTAAATCAGCCATTATCTTAGCTATGACTGATTCACATTTTGTATACTTGTATATCATTTATATTTATATAATCTGTTTT
>ERZ773022.72-NODE-72-length-97999-cov-5.536603_pt1 | contig 97999 bp, 115 predicted proteins | sample MGYA00580839_ERZ773022 | MGnify/ENA primary metagenome ERZ773022 (study PRJEB29015, sample SAMEA2738020) | human oral metagenome | biome: human oral; feature: human-associated habitat; material: dental | place: China | collected 2044 ...
CCCGCCACTACTTTCGCCATATTAAGCGAAATAAAAGGACGCTTCACTCGGCGTCCGTTACTGTTTAAGTATTCAATAGGTTTATGCTTCCCAGTGTATACCCGGAAATTGTCATTAATACGGTCAATCTCTCGCGGGTCAATAGCTACTCGCGGGTGGTCTGTAATCTTATTAATACTTTGCCCTAAAATAATATCTCTCAACTGTCCGCCTCCTTTCTTGAATAAGTAAATCAATCTGTTTAACCAATGCACTTGTACACCTCCTTTAATGCTCTAACCCTAGATCGCGTAGGTTATCCATTACGAAATATTGGAACGCGTCGCAAGTGTGGTCATTCTCTTTGATAACTTGCGGGTCGTCATTCATTAAACTTTTTTCGTCCCATGAATAGGTTTTATGCTCGTTGATAAAATACTCTAGGTTGTTAGGTGTTTTGAGATAATAAAAACGCCCCTCCGCTAATAGCGATTGGACGTATTCAGTCATTACAACTTTTTTCTTTTTAGTTACAGCGTGCCAGCGTATACCGTAGTCTTCGAAATACTGATTACGGATAGCCCCCTCCGCGCTGTCCATTGTACGGTTACGGATTGTTAACCGCTTGTATTGCTTACTCATTTGTAATTCAAACTCTCGCAAGTCTTTTGATAACTGACTAGGCGCCTTTTTATGTACGCGTCCTTGCGGGCTGTAATAGTACGTGTCTAGTAGATATACACGCGGTCGTTGTTCGCCCGGTTTGTGTGTCAGTAGTAAACATAATGATGTAGTCGCGCTTTGTTGGTGCCCCGTATCACTTGCGAAATATAAATAAATATGTCGCTCGTCTTCCGGTACCGCGTCAACACCTTTCATTAAATCAATGTTATAAACGTTATTGCCTAACCCTACCGCTTGCCCTAAATACAAGTATCTGTAATAGTCATAGTCGTTTCTTTTAATACGCTCTATCTCGTCTAGCATTTGTTCCGTTACAAAGCCGAGCGTATCGTCTAGGTAACTAGACTCATGTATTAAATATTGCTCGCTATCTCTTAGGCTTTCCGTCCATTCGTTTATCCAACTATAAGGGTTACGAGGCGGGTTATAACTCCAAAAGAATTGTACTCGCTCATAGTCCGGGTGTTTTTGCCTCATAAAGGTTACGTTTGATTGGTCGAACTCTTCCGAGCTTTTGAACTCGCTCGCCTCTTCATACCATACCGCGATAATTCCGCCGACTTTGTTTGATTTCAGTTTTTCGTAATCGTCTTGTCCGTAAAAGTGGAACGCGCTGTTAGTTCCTTTGTGTATGATCTTGTACGGACTCTTTCTATAATCGAACTTGCTACCTAGCCCGTATTTATCAATAGCCCACTTAATTTGACTATACACGCTGTCGTATATCGTGTTCGCTACTTTCCGGATAACAATTATTTCTACTTGTCGCCCTTTGTTAACAGCTTGTATCATTTTGAACACTAGCAACAATGCAATCACGGAAGACTTAAACGAGTTCCGCCCGCCTTTCAAAATGATGTACGGTTTCTTAGTGTGCCATACCTCGTAATATGTCGGGTTTATATTCTCACTCGCTCGGAATGTCGTTGAAAATGATAATTTCGCCATTTTCTAAACCTCCCGCCTCGAGCTCGCGTTTGTTCTTCATCTTCATAGCTTTTATTCTTTCTTTCTGTTCCGCTATGTCGTGCTTGTCTTTTTCCGTAGTCGCTAGCTTGATTACATTCTCGGTAGCTCGCTGGTTTCCCTTTACGGCTTGTTGAAACGTCGTTAAAGCTAATAAAGCCTCGTTCGTAGTGTCGAGGCCTAGTTCTTCTAATTGTTTTTTTGTTTTCTCGTTTGCAACGTCCATAGAGAGTAAGGTCATCATTGCTTTTTTTAAGTCCGCTTTTTTACGCCTAGCCTTACCGCTGTTTATTCCACCTTTACGGCCTTTCTCTCGCGCTTCGTCCCCGCTTGTGAATACGAATGGTTTTAAGTTTTCGTTATTGCTCAACTCCTCACTCCCTTATACCTCCCTATTATTGGTTTAATTCGTTACTTAATTTTTTAATAGCTCTTTCAAGTTTATTCATAGCTCTTTTTTCCGACGCGGTAGCTTTAAATGTCCCGGACGTAAATTTAAGTCTTGAAAGTTCCTCTTTCTTTCTTGTTAAAGCGTATTTTTGCTCTTCTCTCTTATGCGCTTTATCTATTTGACGTTTACCGTTTTTATACCCGGTAACTTTATTGTCAGTAAGTCTTTGTTCTTTCTTTCCGGCCCGTTTATTTTTTATCTGTTCTTTCAATCTCTCGTTTTTATATCTTTGTTGAGAGTTTACATAGTTTTTGGGGTTAACGGCTTTAGCGTTTAGCGGGTGTATTTTGTTGTACTTTGCAACGTCCGCTCTAGTTTCTCTAGTGTACGTCCACTGTTCCGTCCCGTATTCCCTTTGCATTAACCCTTTGCTACTATCTAACATTCTGTCAGACGGCTTTATTTCTCTATATTGCGTAATGTAACCGTTTCTAATCGTAGCAAAAGAACTTTTTATTGCGCTTTGTCCTCTTCCTCCCATTTTCTAACCCTCTCTATATTCTTGTTTTTGTAATATACAACCTTTATATCTTTAAAATCATAATCGACTTGTTCGCCGTATATTAATAAATTTTTAGGTGCTAGCCTTTTTATCATTTCGTCTACACCATTTTTCCATATCTCAAACTTTTCATTGTCGTTTTTAACGCCTACCGTGCTGATCGCTAATGTAGCTCTCTTAGGTAATCCGTCAAAGCAAAACTTAAAACTGTTTTCATAAGTCCATGAAACAGTAGGTATTACCGTTAACCCGTAATCTTGCATAATTTGCCCTATCAAGCGCGAACGGTAAACGTTCCATATTTGCATTGATATTGGCATATCGGTATATAAGCTAAAGTCCGGCGTAAAAACACAATCGACCTCGGCCATTTTTTCAATATAAAAATAAGGCCTTTCCCACACTCGATTAAATTGATAATCGTCAATAAAGAAATGTACCCCTTTTTCGTTGTCGCAATTATTCAACACAAAATTAAACCCTTGTAAGTCTTTAGGTACATAGTCAACGCCTTTTATAGTTGGCATGTTATAAAAGCCCTCTACTCTTCCGGCGTCGTAATCGTTTAGATTGTATTGGTTTAGCGTTGTTTCTTGGTGGAACTCGTCGGCGTCTTCCTCGTTGCCGTTTTCGTCCCCTAGCCCCTCATTTGTTTCTATAAACCCGTACTCGCTCATGTCTATGTTAACTATGTTATCGAGTTCGATATTTAATAACTCAATGTCAAAATCTGTATTCATAGTTAACTTATTGTGTACTAAAACGTATGCTTTTTTCTGTTCTTCTGTTAGGTGTGATAGGCGTATACAATCTACCTCGTCATACCCTAGTTCTTGTAACGCGTAAAGCCTTCCGTGTCCCTCGATAATTGTATTGGTTTCGTCTATTGCGATAGGATCATTAAACCCGAACTCTTTCACGCTGTTTACAATCTGTTCTATTTGCCATTCAGGGTGCTCTTTAGCGTTATATTTATATTCTAATAAGTCGCTTATTTTAACCTTTTCTATTTCCATTTTTACCTCTTTTTCTAAACAACAAAAAAGACGCCTTTAATTAGACGTCTTAAGATGAGCGCTAGGCTCTTAGTGTGGTTGTATGATGAGCGTAAAGCTCTAGGTGTGTATCACTAGGCTAGTAGTAGCAAGCCTTAAATTGTATTTTATGGTTTCTCCTTAAAGGATATAGCTATATAGGGGACTCGAACCCCTAGCGTCCGTTTAATCATTAAATTATCGCGCCCGCCCCGCCGGTATAGCTCTAGTATACTAGCTTCGCCCTCTAACCCGTAAAGTTAGGCGGTACCTAGGTAAAGCCCTAGTGTTTTACTTTTAGTTTTCCGTGCCCCCTTTTCCGGATAAGGAAACACGCCCGGGAAATATGTAGCAGTCGTTCCGAAACTAGGCCTGTTAGCTAATAGTCTTACAAACGCTCGGCAGAAAGGGAACGACTAAACTTTAACGAATTAAAGTTATCCTTTTTTTGAGTTTAGTATCATTAATAAAGATACCGCCTAGATTGTTTATAGACTACATTGTTTTCACTGATAATAAAACCCTCCCGCGATAGGCGACGAGAGGGAAAAATGTTAGGAGTCCAACCATGAATAACAAAATGTCGGAAGGTTTGCCGTGTTGGCAATCACTCGTACCGGGTTTGAACCGGTGTTTCGCGCTGAAATACATAACAGTAGAAAATACAAACTTTTAAAGGAAATGTCATTACAGGCTTTATAAATAAGCGCGCGTGTTACGTTACACTACCGAGCGTTTAACGAGGTGTCAGTCCCTCGTCATTAGAAAAAGAGTGTAAAAAGAAATAGCTTTCCGCTAAACTTTCACAATACCAATATATCGTAAAAGCTAGTGGAAAACTATATCATTTTTTCTAAAGTTTAAAGCGTATTCGCTAGTCCTAATCTGTTTGCAAAAATTTCTAAAGTCTTATAGCGAATGTTATACGCTTGACTAGTCGACCAGCCTACACGTTTTGCCACGTCTTCCCACGTTTCGATACCGCCGTTTTTGAAATACTTTTCAACGATTAGCGTTTTAAATTGCGGGTTTATCATTTCGATCATGTCTAACGTGTACTCGATAGAGTCCTTAACGTTTTCGAGAAATACGAGGCGTTCGTCTGATAATTGCTTGATTACCATGTTTTCGACTGTTTTCGCTCGTATGTTGCTCTTACCGCCTCCCACGTTCTCGTCAATTTCTCGTACTGTAAGTTCCGCTTTTCTTAGTAAGATTTTCTTATCATACGTGTAGTAGTCTTTAAATAGTTTCTCAAAATATGCTAGTTCCGCTTTATCCATGTATTCCCCTTTGCATTTCCTTAATTGCTTTTGATAATCGTTCTAACCCTTTGTTGCTCGGCTGTTTATTAAGCCCGTTTTTAAGCTCTTTATTTAGTATTAGTCCCGCTTGTAACCATTTGTCCGACGGCGATTTTATTCTAAATAGTTTTCTTAAAAATTTACGTGATTGAGTGTGTTTAATACATTTGTGCATAACTACCTCACAGCATTTTTTAACATTTGTTCTATCGTTTGTTGTCGTTGTAGCGCGTTTATAATTTGTTCTCCCGTTTCTTTAACACATAATTGGCCGTCTTCAATTCCTAGCCCATGTATCCATGTAAACAACTTTCCGTCGTCGTTTACATACGTTTCAATACAAGCGATATTATTAACGTTTACCGAGTATGTTCTTGTTTCTTGGTTTGCGTCTGTTAGTGTTATAAATTTCATTGTTTTACCTCTTTTCGTTGTTTAGTTTGTCGAGTCCTTTTATTTCAATTTCCACGTATAGTCCGTTCGATAGCTGTTTACGCCTTTTGTAACTACCGAAACCGTCTAACCATGCTTGTATTTTTCTTTCTTCTTCCGCTTGCTGTATGCAACGTATTCTACCGCGCGGGTCTTTTAAGTCCGTGTCCATGTTTACGCCTCCCGCTATATACGTATAACCTTTTGCCCTAGTTCCAACGTTACCGCCTCGGCTAGCTTGTCGCCGTCCGGTCCGGGAAACTTAGGAACGTTGCAAACTGTTGTAATATCTTCTTCTCTCTTAGGCGTCATTGCGTTTAGCGGTTGTTTAAATTGCGGGATCATATTATTTACGGTTGGCCGTGTTTTCTCGTAATTCTCGGCAATTTCCGCTAGTTCCTCCGGTGTTCGTTTAAAAAACTCTACTAGGGTTTTACTTTCCTCTATCCTCTTTGCTATACAACTGTTGCCGTCGGGTTGTACTATCTCGACGCTATCCTCCCGAATTAATATGAAAGCGTCGCCCGATTTTAGGTATATTGTGTTGTTTGTCATTAAAAATGCACCCCGTTTATAGCTCGTTCGATTTCTTTATCGTCCGTGTAGCATTGAAAGCTTTTCATTTTTTGTCCGGTCGCCTCGAATTTCTTTATAACGTCTTCCACGGGCTCAAAAACGGTTATATTCGTATTTACGTATTTCATTACCCCGTCTTTGCCCAACGATATACCTCTATAACAAACAACTGTTTGACGGCCTCCCGTTTTTCCTTGAATACGGTTGATATTGCGCACGTCTAATTTTACGTAGCGAGTTCCAAATTCGTCTGTTTGTAATGTTAAAATAGCGTTTTTCGTCATACATAATCACTCCCGAAAACTCGTTCTATTCTTTCTTCTATTTCTTCTTCGATACGTTTTACAATTTCAAGGTTACGGGCTTTTTCTGTCAATTCCCAACCGCGAATAATCAAACCGCCGTCGTCCTCGTCGTAGTCATAAACCATAGTCGATCTAATTAACCCCTCTTTTTTTAATTTCGCAATTTCTTTTCTGTACGTTTTGCCGTCAATTCCTAGTTGTTTTGTTATCAACATTTTTGTAGCCGGCATACCGAACGACCTCATATAATCAAGTTCCCAATTTGCTATACACTCTAACAATCCCATGCTTACTCCTCCAAGTCTACAAAAGTATTGATATGATCATCTAAATCAAGTATTACAGCGCTTGGAAAGTTAGAAATTTCATCAAGCATTCCTTGCATTCGTTGTTTAAATTCTTCAGACGTGTCATCCCACAAATGAACAAACATATCTTCGTATCCGTCTTGTTCCATATATTCATATATCCAATCCAATACAGATTCAGCAGATAATTTGATTGATCTTTCTTTAAGTGTTCGCCATCCGCTTCTCTCATCCTCATTTAACGAGTTCCATTCATTTTTTAAATCGGATACGTATATTTGAGAATGGGTTTGTTCGTTAAAAACTAAATCATCATCTTTTATTTCGTTAATTGTTTTCATTTAAGCGTCGCCCTCCTAGTCAACGAATAGCTTTTTAATTCTGTCGCCGAATTTGTTGATAGCGTCAAAACACGCTCGATAATCTCGGAAATAACCGAACGTTGCAAACATTTGAATCACGTACATACACGACGCCGTTAAATCATTAGTTTCGCTAAAAGTTATATAAAATTTAGCTTCGTCATAATCTTTCCAATTAGGCGTCCAACCGTTATTACGCTCGTTTTTAAATTGGTTAAACTCATATAATAGCGCTCGTCTGTCGCGCTCTCTTTCCGCGTCTTTAACCGTTTTAAATGTATTGCCTTGCTTAATAGAGTTTTCCCATATTTCATTATTAATAGTTGGTATTAATTCACTAATAGTTCCGTCGCTACGTAAAAAATAACGGCCGTTTTCATTAACAGATTTCAATCTTTTTAGTACTTTTTTCTTGTATACTAGTTTTCTTTCAAGTTCCGCGATTTCACACTCTATTTCTTTTTGTTTTGTATCGTTATTCATTTCTTTTCATTCTCCTTTTGTAACTTGTATAGTTTTTCTAGTTCCTTTTTTCTACACTTACTAGATCGAGCGTCTTTTAAAAGCGGGTGCCTTGCGTCCATTTTTCTAAACAGCTCTATTGAACGTGTAAGGTCTTCTATTCTCGTTTCAATGTCTAATGCTCTAGCGTGAATATTAGTTTTTAAACAAAGCGAAAAATGTTTGTTACACACGTAACACTCTTTATACGTACATTCGTTTTTAAGGTCGTCTAAAGTTAAGAAACTTTCAATATTTAACCACTGTTTACAGTAAGGACAAGTTACCTTAGTCATTATTTCCATGTTTTCACCTCTAAATTCGTTGTTTTCTTTGTTGATACATCAAGTCTTTTCTATGGTGCATATACATTTTTAATTCAGTATGTCCGAGGTTTATCATGGTCTTAAGAGTATTAATAATTAATTGATTCCAAACCTCGTCCGCTTGACCTTTCCAAACTTTATCAAACGTATAGTTTGATACTTTCAACAATTCACGGGCTTTACGTTCTCCGTACTCGTCTATAATGTCTTGTAACGCGTCTTTAGCAACCTCGGCGCTTCTTAAATAATCGACGTCCGGCTTTGTTTCCAGTTGTCTCAATTTGATAATTTCACAATCGTATTTAAGAGAGTCGGCAACGGCTTGCGCTTCTTTCTTGTTAGGGAAAATCATTGCGTTAAAATCAAATTTGTTTAAAACTACTAACTTTTTAGGGTGTTTCTTGTCTAAATACCCCGCTTGCGCTTCATAATTGTTGGTCCCGGAATAAAATAAATTTCCAACTTTTATTAAATAGTTACTCACTTTTCGCAATCTCCTCATGTAGATTGTATACATTTTCAACGTATTTAACGGCGTTTTCATAGAACTTCCCTTTAGCTTCATTGTCTTGATACGCTTTTTTAATCAACTCTGCACCTGTTCCTGTAAAACATCCGACTTTAAACAATCCATTTGAATGTGTGTAAGTGAAAAAACGTCCACTACTCCAAATATTGTGCATTACAAGATAATCTTCAGGAATTGTAACTACTGCATTTTCCGTAATATCTGCGTTTTTAACTTGTGCTTCACAATCAATTAAAGCGTTCCCGTAAACACTACTGTTAACTACTAACGTATTTCCTCTAACGATTGCGTTTTCTCCAATATAAGAATCTCTAATTGTCGCCTTACCTGAAACTACTGCATAGCCTTTTACCTCAGAATTGCCACGAACATAAGTATCTCCTTTTACTTGAGCTTTATGCGAAACAATTGAGTCATTTGTCACAATAGCAAATTCAGATATTGTTGCACTGCCTGCGACCATGGCTTTTTGAGAAACTACCGCTCTGCCCTCAATAATTGCGTTATGAATAATTCTCGCATCATCACATACTGTTGCATAACCTCGAACGATTGCGTCACATCTTACAGTCGCATTATCTCTAATTCTCGCATTTTCCATAACAACGGCGTCGTTGTAAACTTCTGCATTATCATAAATCCAACAATCGCCAACATGGGATAAATTCTTCTCACATTGAACATATCCGCCTTTGTCACCTTTTTTAACGTCTCCAAAATCTTCCAGAGCCTCAATACGATAAACTTCAACGTCAAATATTTGCTTTCTGTCATCCTCTAAAATTTTGTATTTTTTTCATCCCTTGCATTTTCTTTTTCTCCTCTTCTTGTTTAGCTTCTTTAAATCTGAAATTCGTTGTAAACATTAAATTGCCGTTTGGAAGTTCTTCCATAGTTGGTGGGCAACTCTCTACGACAACGTTTATAGGCGTATATCCCAACTCTTTTGCAAGCCTTTTATAAGCGTTATCTCGTTGTTCCAAAAGCGCCTCATGATAGTTTTTCATGAGGCTATCTCCTAGAACTTGCATTCGCTCTTCCGTGAACGACGGCTCGATTTTTGGCAAATCAAGTTTTAACTTGTCCACATCAAGTCTCTTTTTTTTGATTTTAGAAAGGTAAGTCATCATCATTCACACCGAACACGTCGCCCCCGCTCGTAAAAGGGTCGGAATTTGCAAAATTTCCGCTTGAATTTTGATTTTTATTAAACGGTAGAGTAATTGTACCTCCATTATTTAAAATGCCGTTATCGTCCTTTTTTACGCTTTCTAGGAAACTGAATTTTTCCGCTAGTACCTCGGTAACGTATACGCGCTGTCCTTTCTCGTTTTCGTAGTTGCGCGTCTGAATACGTCCCTCAACTCCGATTAGTGAACCTTTCTTAGTGTAATTAGCTAGGTTTTCCGCTGGTTTACGCCACATTACACAATTAATAAAGTCGGTTTCTTTTTCGTTGTTTTGATTTTTAAAAGGTCTATCAACTGCTAGAGTGAACGACGCGAAAGCCGTCCCGTTGCTTGTATAGCGCAAGTCTACTGCTCGCGTAAGTCTTCCTGTTAGTACTACATTGTTAATCATCGTTTCTTTATTCCCCTTTCTATATCCCCTCGAAAAATTCTTTAATATCTATTTTTAAAACATCAGCAATTCTTAAAAGAGTACTAACTCTTGCATCGGTTTTACCGTTTACCAATTTTGATAAAGTTGATTGTGCAATTCCTGCTTTTTTAGAAAAGCCTAACACTGTATATCCTGCTCTTATCAAAGCACACTTGATGTTTATCCCTATCGTTTTAGCTTCATTTTCTTGTGTTATTGTCTTCCCCATATACCCAACCACCTTTTCTTATTAGCTCTACTTTTTTATAATCGTCGCTAGTCAACGCTTTTAATTTATTAATACGTTTCATAGCCTCGTGATATTCCGCCTCTAGCGGTTTAATATATTCGTGTAATTCGTATTTGTTACTTGCTAGGAAATAGCCTTTATGTCTTCCGCAACGTGTCGCAACGATTGGAACTCCTTTACGACACATATCACTAACAGTCTTCATAATTCGTCGACGATCAATTTTAAATTTGTGTGCTAATAATTTACTCGTAACGGCATTTTCCACGCCGTAGTTTAAATGTTCTAAAAATATTTGTTCGAATACTGTTAAATTGCCCAAACTGTAACCTCCGTTCTTGCGCTCTCGCTATATTTCTTTCTTGCTGTTAGTTCGATTATCTGTTTATCATCTACAAACAATAGTCCGTTTAACCCGTCTAATATGGCTTTAACATAGTTATCTATGTCCGGTTTAACTACCGGTAGCAATTCCCCGCTTAACGCTTGCTCTTTCTTCTTCTTAGTCCAACTAGCCGGGATAGACTTGTAAATAGTGATGTCGATTTTTAAAGCCGTCGTAATGCACGGGATATTATTTTCACGCGCGACGTTCTTAATTAACCGCTCGTACTCTTTCGTTTTTGCTGGTGTGTATACGTGCCCGTATTGTGTAAACCGGGGGCGGGCTTTCGCCACACATTCCCCGTAAATTGTAAAGTTGTATCTATCTTGCATTTTTAACCTCTTTGATTAACTCCCTTTTCGATTTTAAATATTTCTCTTTGTCCGTTGTTTTTAGTTCGGATATTTGTTTTACAAGTGTTGCGTATCTGTCCGGATTGTTTTTATAAAACTCTTTCTCTTTTTCTCTCTCTTTTTCTAGCGCGTTCACTCTTTACACTCCTTTTATTTCGCCCAATCCGGTACAAACTCAACGTACCCCGTTGGTTTATATGGTTTTCGTTGTTCTTTTAATTGGTTAGCTTGCTCTAGTGTTGTAATTCCGTTATCTTTCCATTTTTTCCATATACCTCGCATGTACGAAAATGGTTTATCTTTACCAACTGAAAGTTTGAAACTCTCTATGATCAATTCTTTTTCAAAAGTTTCTAGCGTGTTTTGTAATTCAATTTGTACAATTGAGTTCGCTACTCCGAAATTTTCTTGATAGATTTCTAATAATTTTTCAAGGTCGGTTTGTTCGCCACTACTAGTAGTTTTATTTACTTTCTCTTTACTTTTATTTACTTTACTTTTATTTACTTTACTTTGGGGATTATCGTCGTCATTTACTCCCGTTGAGTGGGGTTTCTGTTTACAGAAACTCTCTTTAGGTGTACTTTCTGTTTGCGGTAACTCGTTTGAACTGTCGTTTATAAGGTTGTAAGTCTCGTTTAATTTCTTTTTCACTCGGCGCTCACACACTTTTAAATATCGTTCTTGTATTCCGATAGACGTCAAAATATTATTTTTTTCTTTCTGTTCTTTGCTTAAAAAATCAACCTCGATTAATTTCTCGATTACGTCTTTAACGTAGCCGTCTTCTAATTTCAATTCGTCCGCTATGATAAAAATTAAATCTTCATCATAGTTCGCAAAATATCCATTGTCGCGGTAAATCGTGGTAAGTACACTCATTACCACGGCTACCGCTTGCGCCCCGTAGGCTCTTATAATCTTTTTAATTTTAAGGTCTGATAAAAAGTTAACGTCTAGTGGGAAATAGTCGAGCCCGTCCTTGCGTGGTCGTGCCATTTCCTCCCGCCTTTCTAGTTGATTAAACCTTTGATAAAATCTGATACCATTTTCCCTCTATGATTATTAATTAGTTTCACACGATCGATTTCGTTTCCGTCTAAAGTCGAAACTTTCATATCACATTCAATGATTACCGGAATATAAGTTTTCTCCCCGTTCTCGATTTTTTTTGCTGTTAATTTTGCGTTGTTTAAAGATTGTGTAGAAAAGTCCGCGTTATTATCTCTAACCGCGATAAATTCCGCGCCGGCCACGGCGTCGCAAGCTTGTACATTAATTTTTAAATTTTCCTCTACCTCAATATCACAAACTAACATTCCTGTTTTTTCTTCCATAATTGCTAAAATGTATTCTTTACTCATGTTTAATACTCCTTTGTGTATATATATTGTTCTTCCGTTATTTCTTTACCAATTCCGAACTCTTTTACTTGTTGCGGTGTGAGTTTAATTGGTATGATCTTGTATTTCTCACAAAACGCCTCTAGGCCTATTGTGTGTTGCTCTATATGGTAGTCGCGCCGTAAACACATAAAGCGGTGTTTTGAGTGGTCTATCTTGTTTCTATTACGTCCCATACCTACCGCCTCAAAGTGTGCCACGTCGCCCCGTTCGCCACTTATAAAGCATTTCCGATATTTCAGATATAGAAACAACATTCGAGTGTGTTCGCTACCGACGAAATATTTCTGATGTCTAAACGGTACCTCGTTTTTAAAACACCATTCTAAAATGAACTCGATAAACTCCCCGGCGTCGTATTGGCTTATTGCATTAAATGCAAGGCTTAAATTCTCTAGGTCGGGGCGCTTTTCTGTTGTAAATTCCCCCTTTAGAAAATCTTTGACGATTTCCGGCGGGTAGCCCGTGTACTCGGAAATGTCGTTAAACAATCCGTATATATAGCCCCTTTGATCTTTTGTGATCCCGCGGGGGTCTAATATGGTTATATTTGCTTGATATAAGCCCGTGTCCGTGTTTTTAAGATAAGTTGGTAGTTTTATATCAATGTCCGCCTCAAACGTTAAAACGCCCGATTTTTTGCTTTTTAAAGTTGCGTTAAAGTCCATTGATTACTCAACACTTTCAATCATAATTTTGTTATCTGTTAAGAATTGTTTTAATAACTCTTTCTCGTTTTCGTTTAACCATAATTGAATAGTCCATAATTCCTTACGTTCCGCGGTGTTTTCTGTCCACGTTCCCGCGCTTATTGTAGGCTCTAATTGTGGTACGATTTCGTCGATAATAGTTTCGCGGGCCTCTTTTTCTTTTTCTGCTTGTTCTTCTTGTTGTTTGCGTCGTTCTTCTTCCGCCTTTTCGCGTTCTTTCTGTTGTTCTTCCGCCTTGTCAACGGCTTTCAGTACGTCGTTTAATTCTTGGTTAGCTAATAGAGGGATAAACGCCTCGTAAGGTTGCCCAGCTTTCTTGCAATATTTAATTAGCGTTTGTCGTTCTTCTTCCTCTTTGGCGTATTCCGCCTCAATTCGCATTACCTCTTTTTCTACCGCCTCGTAAATACTCTTTTTAGTCTGTTTACGGGCAAAAGCTTTCTGATCTAGCATTTCATACGTAACGTCAATACTTGCATGTCTTCCGTATTCAAAGAGCGCCTCTTTTATCCACTCAACGTATACGTCCTTAATTTTAGCGTCGATATTCGCCTCGGCTTTTTTAAACACGCGTTTAAAATCTAAACGGGCTTTTGTTACCGGCTCAATCTGTTTCATAAAGGTTTCAAAAGCTAACTCAATAGCCTCGGTCATTTCTTTAAACTCTTTCTTTGTAGCCTTTGCCCCGTTAACGCTGTTTTCGTCTGTCGTTACGACTAACACCTCGTCGATATTTTCCGCGTATGCTTGTAACGTGTCTAAAATTAGTTGGTAGTTAGTTACCTCGTATTCGCCCGTCAAGTTTTGCGTGATCTCAAAGTTATTCGTAATTTTTGCTAATTCTGTTACCATGTTTTTTGTTTTCCTCCTTGTAAATATTCAGCTAATTCCTTTTGTTCCGTTTGTTTTTTCTTGTTTAAGTAAATAGCCTTTAACTCTCCGACTAGGACGTTAGATTTCAAGTCGAATAAATTACCAACATTGTGTTTGTTGCATACGTACTCAACTAGTTTCGCGCGGTCAACGCCTAGCGCCTCAATATTGCGAGCGTATTTCTCTACAATCTCATGTAATTCTTGTTCCGTTGGTTCCTTTGCTTGTTGTTTTTGCGCTTGTTGCTTTTGTCCTTGTTGTTTCTTTGGCGCGTTTTCTTGTTGTTGTTTGTGTTCGTACGTGTCCGCGTCTTTGTTATCGTCGATAGCGTATAAACCATTCAACGCGTATTTACGGGCGTATGATGAGGTAGCCCCCGTAATTTGGCTATCGTCCATTCCTTTCTTATTTTCCGGCTCTCTAGCAAACGCGCTTACCTTTAATTCGTCCGTCCCGTCTGATACTGTCGCGGTAGCTACCACGTAAATACGCCCGCCTACCTCTTTGATTTCGTCCGTAATTGTTAGTAGTACGCCTTGTTCCGCGTTTAACGGCTTAACCGCCTCGAGAATATCCTCGGCACTCCTATAACTGTATTTTCCGAAACTGTTATACTGTCCCTTAGGTGCTTTAAGTTTCGTTTGAATTGCTAATAATTTTTCATGTAATTTCATTTCCTATCATTCCCCCGCCGTGTGTTTTGCGAATACGGTTCTTAAATATTTCTCGGCGTCTTCCACTTTTACGAGTTCGCCGTCAATGTCGAAATACTCGTCCCCTTCGTAAATGTCGTTTCCGTCCCAATCTTTCCCGAAACTTTTTTCTTCTTCCGGTTCTAAATATTGGTTGTGTAGTTTCGTTTCATAATCATTCATGGTATAATCTCCTTAGTTAGTATTTTTTAAAAGTCAACGTGCCCGCGTTGGCTCTTTTTATTGTGGATATACATACGTGCCATTCTTCCAACTTTCCGCCTCGCTTACTTGCTGTTCTTGCGCCCCTAGCGCTAAATAACCGATAAACAAGTTAACTAATAGGACAAAAGCTAGAAAGCCTAAAAACTTTAGATATTTTCTGATAAATGCTTTTAGTACGTTTCGTTTCATTACTCCTACTTTTTGTTTGCGTTCTTGCTCTAGTTGCGCTCTCGTCATGCTGTTTTTTCTCCTTTCTTTCTCTTTTCCTCTTTCCATAATCGAGCTACTACCTCGACGGCCTCGGGTTTGTAGATTACGCTTTTATTCGTAACTCTATCTCTTAGCGCCACTACCTCCGGCGCGTTTCTTACGTTTGACTTATACCAGCTATTTATATTTATCTTAGTCGCGTCGCATAGCTCTTTAGTCGTAAGTGGTACCGTTTGTATCTGTAACCACTCTTTCAGTTTTTCGCGATCATTTCTAAACGCTTTAAAAAATAACTCCTTAAATTCTGTTTCTTGCATTGTTCCTCCTGACTGTACTTTACTTAGTACGTAATGTACTATTTTTAATTAAAAAAATTTTCTCGGCCGGCTCTTTAAAAAGTAGGGCCATTTTTAAAATATGTCTATCACTTGGAACGCGTCGCCCCGTTTCCCAATGTCCTACCGTGGATTGCGAGGCGCCTAGTAGTGTAGCTAGTTGGTTTTGACTATATCCTAGGGCTTTTCGTTGCTTTGTGATATACGTTTTAAAGGTCATTCGCTAACCTCCTTTCCCTTGCTTGACTATATAATACTACAATTTGTATTTATTCGCAACACCTAAAGTATTATTTTTTTAAAATTAATTTATTTTATTTTAAAATACATTATGTATTAGCTATAATACTGTTGAAATACAAACGAAAATCAAAGGAGGCGAAATAATGAACACGGGCTATATTTTGTCAGAATTACGCTTAAAAAAGAACTTATCTCAAAACGAGCTAGCAAAAATACTCGGGACGACTCAATCGTCGGTAGGCCATTGGGAGGCCGGACGTCGTAAGTTAACGCCGGAAATGTTAGTTAAAGTCGCGGAATATTTCAACGTGTCAACGGACTACCTACTAGGACGAGGCGCGCCCGATTGGGCTACTGATGATGATGTTATTAAATTCGATAAGGCTTTAAAGCGTAATGATGTAGTCATGAGTTACGACGGCGTGGAATTAACCGACGAGGAAAAGTTACAACTTGACGGAATGATACGCGGTATGCTTTGGCAAAGAATAAAAGATAATAAATAGGGGGTTTTTGATTGAATATTAAAGAAATAGTCTGCGATTACGGAACGGCTAACCCGTTCGATATTGCGGACAAAAAAGGTATAGAATATGAGTTTAAGTGTTTACCGGGAAAAATTAAAGGGTTGTTATTGTCTACTCCGGACGATAAGCCTTTAATATGGATCAATAAAAATTTAAAAGATAGCAACTTAAAATATCTTGTATGCGCTCATGAGTTATACCACGCGTTAAACCATTACGGCCTAAACGGCTTGTATTCTGCTCATTACGGCGGTAAAGGTAAATTAGAAACCGAGGCGGACGTTTTCGCGACTGAATTAATGATAGAACTATACAACGAGCACTACTCACAATACGCGGAAACATTCGAGGTATTAAAGACGGTGTACGGCGTTAAAGAGGAAATGAGGGAATATTTAATATGAAAAAGTATGTTTTGTTACTTGCAACTACTCTAGTTTTAGTTGGTTGCTCACAAAAGGCGTCTGACAATAAAGTTTCTAATGAAACAACCGCTACAACTGTTTTAGAAACCACGGTAACTACTACTGAAACAAAAACAAACGCTAAATTAAAAGACGAAAAACTCGAGGAAATCAAAGAGGAACTATTTAAAAATACAGACATTGTATATCAATTTGCGATAGACGTTAAAGAAAATAAATTAGATACCAGCGTTAAGAATCTTACCGCCTTTAATGCCCGTATAAATGATGACATGAAAAACTTAAAAACAGACATTATCAGTAAAAAGGCGTTTCCAGATAAGGATATTCAACCTATTTTAAAACTATATAACGCTCTATCAGAATTTTACAAAGTTGCTATTACAGGAAATAAAGAAAAAATAGACAAAGCGTTAAAGATTGTTGACGGCCACGTTAAAAACGCTAGTAAGCTTTTCGATAATCAACTACCCGAAAAATATCAAGAGTATCATAATAAGTAGCCTTAAAATAGGCTATTTATTTTAAAACTATAAGAACATACGTTCTATATGAAAAGAGGTGTTAAAATTGGCTAGTATATACAAACGCGGGAAAACGTGGACGTATAAGGTCTACTATTACGAGGACGGAAAACAAAAGGCCGTATCTAAAGGCGGTTTTAAGTCTAAAGCCGAGGCGCGCGACGCGTCTATATTACGTGAGAATGAAATGTTACAAGGTAAGAATTTCAGTAAGGAAAAAATGCTACTCGCGGACTATATGGAAAATTGGGCTAAACTATATAAAAACGGAACTATTGCATATAAGAGTATGCGACGTTTGAAAACTATTACGGCTTACGTCCGAGAATATTACAACGTTCCGTTAAAAGATATTACGATTGATAGTTATCAGCAATTTCTTAATACGCTAGCTCTTACCCGCTCTAAACCGACCGTTAAAAAGTATCATGATTATGTAAAGGCTTGTATAAAGCACGCTATACAATCGAAAATATTAATTTATGATCCTACCGGCGCGGTAGTTATCAAAGGTAACGACGAACGTACAAAGGACGAGGATATTAAACATTTAAGTTATACGGAATTTAACGCGTTACATGAGGCCATAATGGACGGGCTACAACCCGAATTTACAGCCCGTTACGTTATCTTGCTCGGTATGTATACGGGGGCGCGTTTTGGTGAGTGTTTAGGTTTAACATGGGACTGTATCGACTTTGAAAACTGTACTATAAGAATAGAGAAAGGTTTCGACTACCACTATACGAACGATTTTACTGACGGAAAGACAAAAAACAGCAAGCGTACAATAGAGGTTAACAGCGAATTATTAGAAGTGTTACAACAACTACCGCGGAATAGCGAGCGCGTGTTTGCTAGAATGTCTAATAACGCCGTTAACAAAACACTAGAACACGCTTTAAAACGTGCCGGAATAGAAAAAATCGTAACATTTCATGCGTTGCGTCATACACACGCTAGTATACTATTGTCGCAAGGCGTCCAACTTTTAACGGTAAGTCGAAGATTAGGCCACGCGGACGCTAATATAACCCTAAAAACTTACGCTCATATTTTAGACGATATGAAGATAAAAGAGGCTCAAAAAATCAAAGAAATTTTAACCCGCGGAACATTCGCGGAACAAAAAAGCTAGAAACGCCGTTATTATTGCGTTTCTAGCCTAGGTATACGTTTCAGGAGGGATTCGAACCCCCGACCGTTCGCTTAGAAGGCGAATGCTCTATCCTGCTGAGCTACTGAAACAGTACTAAATTAGTATACCTAAAGACGAACATTCTGTCAATTGATTTTACAGCTATATTGCGACTATTCTGTTTCTTTTTCTTCGCCATCTGTTTTCTTTTTTTTAGAAAAATACATTAGCCCATAGATCATGAGCATCACCACTGCCATGATGAATACTCTTGCTGCAAGCGCAAAATTGTATAGTGCCGCTATACCACTTAAAACAAATAATATAATCATCATATTTCTAACAGTTTCAAGAATCGGGCGTTTTCTTCCCATTGGGCTTGGTCTGTTGTCCATTCACTACTCCTTTGACTCTTTCGTTTTGTACATTAGTAATGCCGAAGCAATTGCAACATTTAGTGATTCTGCTTTTCCAAACATTGGAATCGTCACTACTGCATCTGCAAGCTCTATGACTTCACTTGAAACACCTTGTCCTTCATTTCCAACAACAATAGCGACATCCGATTTCCCTTGTAAAATAGAATAATCTTTTGAATCACGATGAAGTGCCGTCACAGCTACTTGCACCCCTTTGTCTTTAAGCGGTGGCAGGTATTCTTGCAGGTTTGCTTGAAATACTGGAATATGAAAATGACTTCCTTGCATAGAACGAATGACTTTATCATTATATAAATCAACTGTTCCCGTGCCTAAAACAACCGCATCAAAACCTGCAGCATCTGCTGTCCTTATAATTGTTCCTAAATTCCCTGGATCTTGAACTGCATCTAAAACAATAATGCGCCCAGTACAAGGAGGTTCTGCCTGATTTTCAATTTTAACAGCTGCTAAAATCCCTTGAGTTGTCTCTGTCATTGACAACTTCTGAAAGACTTCTTGAGAGACTACTAGCACTTTTATTTCTGTTTGCTCTAAAAGATATTGATAATCTTCCATGCGATTACTTGAAACTACAATTAATTCAATCGGAGCTTTTTCTTTAATCGCTTCTTCTACAAGATGCTCACCTTCAAGGAGATACAATCCTGCTTTTTTACGTCCCTTAGCGGTTTGAAGTTTTGCGAGTTCTTTGATTTTTTCATTTTTAGTTGAACTAATGATATCCATGCATCTACCCTTTTAATCCTTCTATTGTATTAATGAGTTTCTTTGCTTCTGCCTTTTGATTTTGATGGGATCCACATTTCATCGGTATCACATAGGTTTCTTCTTTATCTAAATATTGAAGTGTCAACTTAGGATTGCTCAATAATTTCTTCTCTACAGAGGCTTTTTGGATACGCTCAGAAGGAATAACAATGGGTCTATTGGCTCTCCAGACGCCTTCTTTAGAAGTTTCAAAAAGAATAAAACCATCTTTTGCCCAAAAGAGTACAAAGTGACTGTTTTCTTTTTCTAAAGCCACTAAGCTATCGGCTGGTGTCATTTCGAAACCGAAAAAACTAATTTGACTTTTTAAATCCTCGATGATTTCCATTCTTATTTCCCTTCTTTCTTTTCTGTATTGGTTTCTTATCATTTACATCTTTTCTCTTTGGTTGTGTGACTGGTTTTAATTGCCCTGCATACAGTTCAAACTGCACCAGTTTATGCTTTCCTGCAACCTTTTTTAAATCTCTAAGTTCACGATCGTTCACTAGACTAAGAACTAAACCTTCTTTTCCCATACGTCCTGTACGTCCAGAACGATGAGTATATTGTTCCGTAGAATCCGCAATATCATAATGAATGACGATTGGTAAATCTTCAATGTCAAGACCACGTTGCGCTACATCCGTACTTAATAAGAAAGGAATTTGGCCCTTCTTAAATAAATCGATTGCTTTCTTTCGTTCTGTTTGATGAGCATCACTGGATAGAAGCGCAACTGGTAATTGATGATACGCTAACTTTTCACCGAGCAATGCAGCATTGGCAATCGAATTAACGAACACTAAAGCTTGGTTCGCATTTTGTGAGAAAGCAAGCTTTCTTAATACTTCATTCCGTTTTCTTGTAGGACACTCGATATATCCATGAGTGACATTCGAATGCGTTCCATTTCCCTCAGTCACTTCAACAAAGGTTGGCAAAATATTAATCCATTTATTTACTTCTTCTAAGTTCTTATTCTTTGTCGCAGAGAAACATAGTACTTGTCTTTCTGAAGGAAGCTTCTTCACTAGTTCTCTCGTATTATTCAATTGCTCTGTATCGAGTAAATAATCAGCCTCATCTAATACAAGCAGTTCTACTTGATGTAGTTTTAATTTACGAAGTTTAGACAATTCGAGTAAGCGTCCAGGAGTTCCGACAACAATTTCTGGTTTTTCTTTTAACCTCTCTACTTGTCGTTTAACATTTGCTCCACCCGATAAAACTTGTACACGGATTTCTGGAGATTTCCATTCTCTAATCACTGTTCCAATTTGTTGGGCTAATTCTTGTGAAGGCGCCACAATCAGAGCTTGGAGTGTCCTATCTGCTTTAACTCTTTCCAAAATAGGAACGATATACGCTAATGTTTTCCCAGTCCCTGTTGGTGAGATGGCTACGATATCTGTCCCTTCTTTAATCAGTTCTTGTGTCTTTTCTTGTATCGGTGTTAATGTGTGGAAGCCATGTTGCTCCCAAATAGTCTTTGTATTCATAAGTGTCCTTTCCGATAACCATTGTTCTTTTGAGTCCTATTTATTTTAACGAAGAAACGCCTATACTTCAAATAGTTTCAACGTTTCTATATAAAAAGAGAACTGCTGTTACACAGTTCTCTGTACTATTTTCTATTAAAGTGCCATTTTCTTTTCTAAATATCGTTGCCCTTGTTCAAAAAGTAAACAGATAATCCAGTAAATAATTGCTACTAAAATATAAACCGTCATATAGTTTTGTTCACGACCACCTACAATTTTTGCATTTTGGAAAATATCTGGTAGTGAAATCATCGCAACAAGAGATGATCCTTTAATCATATCCAGTAACACATTACTTAATGGTGGGATTGCAATTCGAAACGCTTGAGGAACGATTACTTTTTGTAAAGTTTGACGATAACTCATCCCAAGAGACATCGCTGCTTCCCATTGGCCATTATCCACTGCATCCATTGCCGAACGCAACACTTCAGAAATATACGCACTACTCGCAATACTAAAGCAAAGAAGCGCACAGACTAAAGCTGGTAACGTGATTTTTAAGAATGGTAAACCAAAATATAGTAAGAATAAAAATACTAGCGTTGGTGTTCCTCGCATAAAGGATACATGAAAGGTTGCAATCCATCGTAGAAAACGAAATCTGGAGCGCCTCATTAATACGAGAATAAATCCTAAAGCAGTCCCGAATACAAAGCTCGTTAATGCGACTCCTAATGTATATCCTAATCCACTAAGAATAAACCAGAAGTTATTAATCGCAATATTGATATCGAAAACTTTATTTAACATATTAGTCTACATCTGAAATATCAATTTTTTCTGTTTTAAACTCTTTAGGTTCTGTTACGTCTTGACCTGCGAAGAATTGTTCAGAGATTTTTTTCAATGTTCCATCTTTCTTCATTGCATCCATCGCTTCATTGAACTTATCACGTAATACAGTATTATTTAATGAAATTGAGAAGCTTGAGCTATATGGGTTTGCATATACACCTTCATTAATCTTGATGTCGTATTTATCTTTAGCGAAAGCAACTGCAATTGATTGTAAGTAGTAATCGTTGATGATTACGTCTGTACGTCCATTTACTAAATCAGACATATATACGTCATTTGTCACGTTATCATAAACCACTAATTCAGCACCAAGCTTTTTAGCAATTTTCATGTAGTTTGTACTTGCTGCTCCTGCAGCTTTTTTACCCTTTACATCTGCCCAAGAAGAAATTCCTGAGTTGTCACTTCCACGAACAACCATTGAAGTAAATGAGTATTTATGTGGCGTAGTGTGTAAATATGCATCAAAGTTTTTCGCACCTTCTTCAATTGAATAGTTTGCGATATCTGTCATTCCACTATCTAAAGCAGTTAACATTCCGTCAACACCCATTTCAGTAAATTCAACTTTAAGGTTTAAGCGTTTTGCGACTTCCTTCATAATTTCCACATCATAACCAGTTAATTCGTTTTTATCATTATGGAATGATTGAGGATATAACGTACCTGCAGTTGATACTTTAATAACACCTGATTCAACAATTTTGTCCCAATTTGCTTGTGCTTCTGAAACTGATACAGTTGTTTCTTGTGTTTTAGTTGTGTTTGCCCCGCATGCTGCTAATAATGTAGCCACAGCAACGAAACCAGCTTTCATCCATTTTTTCATTGGTTTAACCACCTTTTGTTAATTTTTTCAACATAGAAAACGATACCATACTCCCCTGTAAAATACAATGAATAAAACTTGGAAAATAAAATAAAAATGAAACAGATTTTACAACCTGTTCCATTTTAATTTTTTTATAGTTATTTGCCTATTTCTTCAAGAATATTTCTGGCTACTCTCTCAGAAATACCTATAGTTTGTAAATCCTCAAGACTGGCTTGTTTCATTGCTGTTATTGTTTTAAAATGACGCAATAGTTTCTTTCTTGTTTGTGGACCGACTCCATCAATCATTTCCAATTTCGAAGCAAATGTATTTTTACTTCGTACTTGTCTATGGAATGTAATAGCAAATCGGTGAACTTCTTCTTGTATACGTTGAATCAGTTGGAACGCTTGTCCTTTACGATCTAGATTGATTTCTTTATATTCCTCACCATACAATAAGGTTGAAGTCTTATGCTTTTCATTTTTAACCATTCCACAAACGGGGATAGTAAGACCTAATTCATCCTCTAAAACCTCTATTGCAGCTCTCATTTGAACCTTACCGCCATCCATTAAGATTAAATCTGGGAGTCTAGCGCCTTCTCTTAATAATCTTGAATAACGTCTACGAATCACTTCCTGTGTTGTTGCAAATTCATGACTACCAATAACGGTTTTCACTTTGAACTTACGGTAATTTTTACGATCCGGTTTCCCATCTTTAAAGACAACCATCGCTGATACTGGATTCGTCCCTTGAATATTCGAATGGTCAAACGATTCAATAACCGATACTTTTTCTAGCCCCAAGGCTTCTGAAAGTTCTTCTAGGGCACCTTTCGTCTTCAACAGACTTTGCTCTTCTCTTCTGAATTTTTCATTTAATGAAATCTCACTATTTTGAGTCGCTAGGTCTAAGATCCGTTTCTTAGAACCACGTTTTGGTGTCATCACTTTCACATCTAGCGTTTCTGATAATAATTCTTTATCAATGGATTCAGGGACAAGAATTTCTTTTGGAAGGATATGGTTTTGGTCCTCATAAAACTGGATGATAAAAGATAATACTTCATCTTCTATCTGGTCATATATAGGAAACATCGCTGCTTCACGTTTAATAATCGTCGACTGTCTGAGTAAGAAGACTTGAATCGAAATCCAACCACGATCGACCACATAAGAAAATACATCTCGATTTGTGAAATCTGCATTCATGATGTTTTGTTTTTCGACGGTTGCTTCAATGTACTTAATTTGGTCACGATAATCCATCGCTTTTTCAAAATCAAGTCTTTCAGAAGCTTCATTCATTTTCTCGGCCAAGTCATCCTTAATCGTCTTAACATCCCCATTTAAGAAACGTTGAATCTTTTTGATTTGTGTATCATACTCTTCTTTTGAAACCTCATGGTCGCAGCAACCAATACATTGCCCTAAATGATAGTAGAAGCACGCTCTTGTTTCATTTTTCCCACATTTTCGTAGAGGATAAATCTTTTGAATGAGCTGCTGCGTTCCTGTTGCTGCTGTCACATTTGGATAAGGACCAAAATAAATTCCGCCATCTTTTTCAACCTTATGAGAAATCACTAATTGCGGATCTTTCTCAGAAGTAATCTTCAAGTAAGGATACATCGTTCCTTGCTTTAATTTGATATTGTAGTACGGTTGATACTTCTTAATCAGGTTGATTTCAAGTAAGAGAGACTCTTTATTTGTCTTTGTTACGATGTACTCAAAATGATGAATCTCACTAACCAACTTTTCAGTTTTAGTATCATGCGCTCCTCTAAAATAAGAACGTACACGATTCTTCAGATTTTTTGCCTTTCCGATATAAATGATGTCGTCATTAACGTTTCTCATAATATAACAACCTGGTAAATCAGGAAGATTTTTTAATTTACTTTCAATTAATTCACTAGCCATTCAATCTCCCTTTCTTCTCCTATCGTTGCCAAACAATTTTTTCAAATTCATTTTTTAATTCTCGATCCATTTCATCATTATAAACAGGATATAAAAATAATCGTACTTCTTTTTTATTCAGTAAATTTAAAGATTTTAATAGTTCTATAACCTTTACTCTTACAATATGATCTGGAAAATGAAGAACCTGCCAAATATAATCATAATCCATCAGATGAAATTGGATCATTTTATTTAAGAGTACTTCATGCCACTTAGAAAGTGCAAAAAATTGAGGAGGTAAAACCAATGTCGAGTGATCCTTTATATAATCATATACTTCTGGTCTTACAATTTCTTTGATGTACTCTATTGCCTCTTCGACAAAGGCCTTTGAAGTAGACTTTTCAATAAATTCTAAAGCTGTTAATGATAAAGGATCTTTTGCTAATAGTTGACTGAATTTAGTAAATCCAATTTTTACATTCGTCTGATTTAAGACAAATATAATTAATGCATCATCTCTTTCTGGCGATTTCACAGCAGAATTGATTAACGCTTCAACTTTAGATTGAATGGACCAAACAACCTTATCTACTAGCCCTTTCAAATAATGAAATTGATGAAATTCTTCAGAGTCCACCTCGTCACACGTTCTAAGTTCTAACGCCAAGCACTCTTTCATCCTATACAATAAAGCTATTTCTTCTATCGTTAACACTCGGTTCTTTTTCGTTAAAAAGGATAAAGGATAAATAGAATCAATCATCCATCGAATAAATAATTCATCCGTAGTTCCATGTAACAGGCAAAGTTGATAATTACGCTCAACTTCAGGAGTCATTTCATGAGCCATAATGACACGAAGCAACTGTGGGTGATACATACAACTTTTAGCGGCAATCGAACGCATAGTGACTTGTTTCATCATCACATTCAGTAAAAATACTGCATCTGCCTTGGTTCTTATTGGATAAAAGAACAAGTAAAATAATCTTCCATATCCACTAAGTGAAGGTTCAAGCTTTTTTAAGTAATTACTCCAATCATTTTCATGAATACAGTAGGACTTCGCAAACACAATATAAAATGTATATGCGCTGTGCTTCTCAAAATATTGGATTTTTCTTTGGGTTAAATCGTTATTGAAGAAGACCAATAGCATAAGAGTCATTCGGAATTCTTCTGTAATGGAGGTGATTTCCATCAAAACCGTTAATCGTTCACAAAGAAATTCCTTCATTTCATCAGACAACTGATCAACGAATTGTCTCCAATGGATTAGAAGTGGTTCTATCCAATACACCACAGGGATATCAAACTTTAATACTCCTTCGCAAACATCAATATTAGGATTTAATAGGCGCATCATTGCACTATAAAACTGAGGCAATCGATCTTGACTCTTCACTCGTTTACCAAGTGCAAAAGCGAAGAATTCTCCCTTACCATCAACGCCATCTTTCATAAACGAATATGGAATTCTAGGATACCTTTTTCTATTATGAAGAAACTCTTCATAGATGGACTGTTTAACCATTTCTATCCCCTCCTACGGTTAGAAACAAAAACACCCTTTACCTAAAACTATAATGCAACTGTATACACTTCTAATGCAACTTCTGGAGTTAAATCTCCATGTTCAGATAATTTCACTTTCTTATGGCGTGTTAAACCATCTACGAGTGCTGGAAGTACCTCTTCACCTAACCCGACATCGCTAAAGCGAATTGGAGCTCCTAATGATTTGAAGAATTCTTCAGTTTTAGAAATAGCTCCATCAACGATTTCTTCATCACTTCCGGATAAATTCCAAACACGTTTTCCGTATTGTACTAATTTATCAAATTTTTGTTGTTTTCTTACTTTCATCATTGCTGGAAGAACAATCGATAATGTTCGTCCATGATCAATACCGTGGTTTAATGTGATTTCGTGTCCTAATGCATGTGAAGACCAATCCGTTGGCACTCCTAAGTTAATCGTACCATTTAACGCATTGGTAGCACACCACATAAATGTTCCACGGTCATTGTAATCAATATGGACTGTATCAATTACACGAGGTGAAATCTCTATTAATGTTTGTAAAATACTTTCTGCATAACGGTCTTGAAGCAGTGCACCTACTGGATACGTTAAATAGTTTTCCATTACGTGGATGAAAGTATCTAATAATCCATTCACTAATTGACGAACTGGTAATGTATAAGTCAATTCAGGTTCTAATACTGAAAATACAGGGAATGTCTTTGGTCCACGGAAACTTACTTTTGCTTTTTTCTCAACAAGCGTAATCACTGCACCTGAGTTCATTTCAGAACCTGTTGCGGGAAGTGTTAAAATCGTTCCAAAAGGAACCACTTCTTGTACAGGTAATCCTTTACCCACACCCCAGCCAAATAAGTCGACAGGGTCTTCGGTAAAGAGACTTGCTGCAGAAACGAACTTAGTCCCATCGATAACGGAACCTCCACCGATTGCTAATAAATAATTGAATTTACCTGCACGTACTTTCTCAACAGCTTTCATTAAAGTTTCAAATGTTGGATTTGCTTCAATTCCAGAAAACTCATCCCATTCACGCTCTCCTAGTGCCTTAACTGCACGATCAAATGCACCATTTTTTTTAACAGAACCCCCACCATACAATACTAGTACTTTGGCATCTTTAGGAATTTCATTATCAATATCTTCAATTCTGTTTCTTCCGAATAAAATCTTCGTTGGATTTTGGAATGTAAAATTTTGAATTTCATGTTTCATAACTTATCACCTCGTTATTTCTTACTTTAATTGTACCAAAACTAAAAGACCTATTCTAAAATATCGGCTCTAAAAACAAAATAAACTGGACAATTGTCCAGTTTATCATTCTTAGCCTTTAATTTTTGTTTCAATATATTTTTTGAGACGATCTGCTGAAATTTCTTTTTCTAATTTAGAAACTTCAATAGGGCTTAACGTGATTTCACATGTAATAACGTCATTTTCATCATACGAAACAACGACTTCTCCAACATCCTCTCGTGATTCTCTCGTCACTTTAGGGAATAACGCTGCTAATTCTTTCTCAACTTCTACTGCGCAATGCTCTCTTAATAGTCGAAACTGTTCAGCGATAACCGTTGGAATATAATAGCAGTCCACTAATGTCATTTCTTCATCTTTTGATTTTCGGTTTGATTTTTTAGATTTCTTCATAAATGACCTCGTTTCTTTCTTCTTTTTTAGTATACAAAAATTCAGTTCAGAAGGCAAAAACATTAAATTTATCCAAAGTTTAGGTAGCTATTTTCCAAAACAGCAAATTCATGGTAAAATAGCTATGAATTACACTTAAAGGAGATACTATGCTTACAATCAATATGCTAACTCGTGCAGACAGTGTTAAAGGGCAAGGTGTCATGTCTGCCACTGAGGAACAAATAAACCTTGTAACAGAAGGATTAAAAGGCTATAACGTTGTTGTGAATCAACTCAAAATTGCTGACATTAACCACATTCATACCATTAATCCAGATTTTCTGTTCAAATCCTTTTTAAATAATAAAAAGCAACCAACAATTGCATCAGTTCACTTTTTGCCAGAAACGCTTGAAAAAAGTATTTCACTTCCAAAACCAATTAAAAAGTTATTTTATAAGTACGTACTCTCTTTTTATAAACAAGCAGACTACTTGGTTACTGTAAATCCACGTTTTATTGATGATTTAGAAAATTATGGTGTAGATCGTTCTAAAGTAACATATATTCCAAACTTCGTATCTCGTGAAACGTTCTATAAAATTACAGACCAATCCAAAGCAGACTTACGTAAGAAATTCGGATTGAATCCAGACAAATTTACTGTTGTATCTGCTGGTCAGCTGCAAATGCGTAAAGGTGTTCTTGAGTTTATCGATTTAGCAACTAAAATGCCAGATATCCAATTCGTTTGGGCTGGTAACTTCGCCTTTAAAGGGATTTCTGAAGGTCGAAAAGAAATCATGGAACACATGGATGATCTTCCAGATAACGTTCATTTCCTTGGTCTAGTGGAACGTGATCGTATGAACGAATTCTTTAATATGGGTGAGGTCATGCTTCAACTTTCATTCGAGGAATTATTCCCGATGACGATTTTAGAATCAATGAACGCAAACATCCCACTACTCTTACGTGACTTGCCAGAATACAAACCGATTTTATTTGACTATTACTTAAAAGCAAATAGTCAACAAACGTTTAAAGACGAATTAACAAAACTAAAAGAAGACGCCGATTATTACGCAAAAGCCTGCGAAGGTTCAAAACGAGGCGAACAATTCTATTCAAAAGAGAGTATTCTAGAACAGTGGCAACAGTTTTATGATAAAGTTGCAACAGAAAGAAACTTATTATCATAAAGGAGAAATAATGACTAAAGAAGAAATTAAACAAGGAAAGCCAATTTCCCCTACTGCCCAAAAGGTAATGAATATCGCTTCGATTCTTGGAGCAATTGCGACAGTGGTCTTTATCGTATGGGCATGGCAAAAAGGCCTCTTCACATCACAAGAGACGCTATCAGCCTATATGTTACAAGCGGGAATCTGGGGACCACCAATCTTTATCTTCCTTCAAATTTTACAAACAGTGGTTCCAATTATTCCAGGAGCCCTCACTAGTATTGCTGGTGTCTATATTTACGGAAACTGGATTGGGAATGTATATAATTATATCGGAATTATTATCGGTTCAATTATTGCATTTTATCTTGCAAGACAATACGGTCAGCAATTTGTAAAATCAATGGTTAGTGAAAATACGTATAATCGCTATATCAATTGGCTAGATAAAGGGAAATGGTTCGATTACTTTTTCGCATTCATGATGTTCTTCCCTATTTCACCAGATGACTTCTTATGTATGCTTGCTGGTTTAACAAAGATGACTTACAAAAAATTCATCATCATCATTCTAGTTTGTAAACCATTCACATTAGCAGCCTATACCATCGGTTTAAAATTTATTATCGACTGGCTCTGGAAACTCCTCTAATAAAAGAACAAACCCTTGAGATTTTTTTCTCAAGGGTTATTTTTTATACTAGTCTTTCTTTTTAAATACTTGAACTGTTGCAAGAACAATGCCACTAATCATTACTGAAACAGCTAATAAAACTCCAGCTAATAAGAGCGGATTTTTACTTAAGCTTCTTAACCAGTTTGCAAATGTTCCTAAGTCGCTATTCTCATCAAACGATAAGATTCCACCATTTGTTGAACCTTCTGTTGATGAAGCTTCTTCAGTCGTTGTTTCATCAACGACCTTTGTAACTTTAAACACATTTGATTTAATATCTTTTGTTAGTGTTGGGAAAGTGTGTTCCACTACGATTTCATCCCCAACTAATTTAAATGTTGGTTTTTCATCGCCTTTTGTTAAAGCTTTAATATCTTTCTCCACTTTAATCTTTTGACCATCAATTTCATGAACACCAGCTTTCAACACAGTTTCTTCATGATATTCTGTAAATCCTTTTTCTAAAAGTGCATTCCCGAATTGTGCACGGTAAAATACACTCGTGTTATAGTCGCTCCAGCTACCAACCCCCATTAAGACTTCAATCAGACGGCGACCTTTTCCTTTTGCAGTAATAACATGGTTTAATGCTGCATTTGGAGATGAACCTGTCTTAAATCCATCAACATCAAAATACCCTTGAGGCATTCCGCTGGCGAGTTGGTTTAATGTGTAGAAAGTTTCTTCTACAGGAGTTCCTTCCATTGTTGTAACAGCAGGTTCTCTAGTAATTTCAAGAAATTCTGGATAGTTTTTTAAGAAGTAATAAGCTAAAGTCGCTAAATCTCGAGCTGTTGTTTGGTTGTACTCATCTGGCACCCCTTCAACAACATATAATCCACGGAACGCTGAAACAACAGCCCCACTAGGGTTATAGAACTTAGAATTTGTCATTCCTAATTCTTTGGCTTTATCATTCATCATCTTAATGTATTCTTCGTTTGTTTTACTAATCGCGTGTGATAACATCACTGTTGCTACGTTTGAAGAAGGATACATCATAAGATAAAGTAAATCGCGAACCGGATATTCAATTCCTGCTCTAATTTGGTTATTACTAATATCATCAATTGTAGAAATAGCTCTATCTTCTTCTGTTGCCGTAATTTTAGTATCTAATGTAAGTTTCCCTGCTTTAATTGCATCATACACAAGATACGCTGTCATTAATTTAGTAGTACTTGCTGGATCCCAAGGTTTATCGATATTATCACCATAGAGGATTTGCCCAGTCTCAGCATCTACTAAAATAGCTCCTTCAGGTTTGTAGTATTCACTAACGTCATACCCGTAACGAGCTGTAATCTCGAAAATATCCTCTTCAATCGGAAGTTCTTTCGACGTTGTTGTTGTCGTAGTTTGCTCTGTTGTCTCCGTTGCTTCAGTTGTTTCTGGAGCCTCTGTTTGTTCAACAACAGTAGTTCCATCTCCCGGTTCTTGTGTTGTTTCTTCAGCAGCAATTGGTGCTAAAGCAGAAAGTGCAAATGCACATGTCATTAATCCCAAAAGAAACTTAAATTTACGTTTATTCATTCCTATCCTCCTTGTAATTCAATTTATTTTACAAAGAAATTCTTAAGATTTCAATTAGAAAAAAACAAATTCGTAACATTTTTGTAATCTTTACGAAATTTGCTTCCATGTTTTTTCAACATTATTCATTAATTTGTTGAGACGTTCCACTCTTCTTTCTAATACTGAGAAAATCAGAACATTCTCATCATCTAACTCAATCGTTCCTAATACAATCCCTGCTTTTTGCAACTTTGCTGCAGCACACTCTAAATATTCTGATACCAAACAGTCGAAAGAGCACGTTTGAAGCTCTTGTAATGCAATTCCTTTTAATAGCTTCAATCTGGGGAGTTTACTAGCTAAAGTACTCGCACTATCTCTCCAATAAATCTGAGTAGCATAGGCTTCTTTTTCAAGTGTTAAAAGCATTAACAACCAATAATCATCTTGCGCTTGTTCCAATAAATTTGCGAACTCATCATTCCAGTCCTCATCATCTTCACGCAATTCTTCAATCAATAAATCAGGATTATCAAAATAGCTTTCTAATAGCTCTCTGATACGTTCGCTATACCCAGTAATGATATCTGCAATTTGACGATAGGCTTCCTCATCAGAATCACTATCCACTTCTACAGATTCATTATAAAACGGCTCCTCCATCTCAAATTCATCTTTACGCTTGTTCCTTCGATTAAATAACCACATAGGTTGCGCCTCACTTTGACTGAGTTCTTTTCCATAGTATATCAAACTAATTCCTAAGAATAAATATTTAAAATAAAAAGCAGAAAGATTTCTCCTTCTGCTCGTTAATTATTCTAAATTGAATCTCCGTTAAAAATTGAGTTTTTAACGATAACGTAATCTACTTTGCGGATGGCTTCAATATCTTTACCACCAGCATATGAGATAGATGATTGTAAGTCTTGTTGCATTTCAATCAACGTATCTTGTAGAGATCCTTTATAAGGAACTACAATTTTTTTACCTTCAACGTTTTTACGTTCCCCTTTTTGGAATTCTGAAGCACTACCAAAGTATTCTTTAAACATTTGGCCATTCACTTCAACAGTCTTACCTGGAGACTCTTCATGTCCAGCAAATAATGATCCAATCATGACCATTGTCGCACCAAAACGGATTGATTTAGCGATGTCTCCGTGAGTACGAATCCCACCATCAGCAATCAATGGTTTACGTGCAGCCTTTGAGCACCAACGAAGTGCAGCTAATTGCCATCCACCAGTACCAAAACCTGTTTTAATTTTTGTAATACATACTTTACCAGGTCCAATCCCTACTTTAGTAGCATCAGCACCAGCGTTTTCTAATTCACGCACGGCTTCTGGAGTTCCTACGTTACCTGCAATCACAAATGACTCTGGTAAATGTTTTTTAATATGCTTAATCATGTCAATTACTGAATTAGAATGACCATGCGCGATATCAATTGTAATGTAATCAGGAACAAGTCCATTTTCTTTTAATTCTACAATAAAATCATATTCTTGAGGTTTTACACCCACACTAATTGATGAGATTAATCCACGTTCTTTCATTCGTTTTACAAATGGTAAACGACTAGCTTCATCAAAGCGGTGCATAATATAGAAATATCCGTTTTCTGCTAAAAATTCAGCAACAGATTCATCAATAACGGTTTGCATATTTGCAGGAACCACAGGCAATTTAAAGGTGTGTTTCCCTAATTTAACCGTAGTATCACACTCCGAACGACTATTTACAATACATTTATTGGGGATTAATTGAATATCCTCATAATCGAATGCATTTAATTCAAACATTTAACATCCTCCTAATTCGTTAATGCGTACTTATGTAGTATACATGAATTCTCATGAAAAATCATTAAATTGTTTTCAGAATCTTTCAAATACTTCTACATTTAATACAAACAAAAAAGCCTAGGCGAACCTAGGCTATAAAAGTGTTGATTAGTCTTTTCTGCTTCCGAACAAACGTAAGATATCTAAGAAGATATTAATGAAGTCTAAGTACAATTCTAACGCACCTAGAATAGCAATACCTTCTAATGCAGATTGTCCTTCGTAGTAGTCGTACATATTTTTTAATTTTTGAGTATCATACATTGTTAACACAGTAAAGATTACTAATGAGATACCAGACATAATCAATTCAACGACTGAACTATGGAAGAAGAACACATTAATCAAGCTAGCAATGATTAAACCTACTAAAGCTCCCATTGCTTGACGACCAAAGCTTGTTAGATCTTTCTTTGTTGTAAATCCAACGATTGATAAACCTACGAATAATGCACAAGTAGAAATAAACGCTTGTACGATACTTCCTAACTCATAAACTTGTACTACTATGAAGAATGTAAATCCTGTTAATGCTGAGTATAAGCAATAAGAAACAATATAACGAATTGGTCTACCAAGTTCTTCATAATTTGGACGCATTACAAATACAAGTACTAATTGCGCAATAAAGATAATCCCCATTCCGTATCCACGAGTCGTTACCATGAAATTAAAGAATGCACTATAAAGCGCTGGAACTGTACTGAATAAGTAAGCAACTAAAGCAGAAATTGCTAGTCCTCCAAACATCCAAGCATACACTTTCATAAAAAATTGATTGCGTCCAGCAACACTGGATTCAACACTATAATGATTATTTTCCATTATTTCGCCTCATTTCAAATTTTATTATAGATGTATTATAGCATATCTTTTACTAAACCGTAAATAAATTGTTCTGGTTCAAACGGTTGTAAGTCGTCCATTTGCTCCCCTAATCCGATAAACTTCACCGGAATGTTTAATTCGTGACGAATCGAGAGGATTACTCCCCCTTTAGCAGTTCCGTCTAATTTCGTTAAAATTAGACCTGTAATATTAATCGTCTCACCGAATTGTTTTGCTTGAACAAGAGCATTTTGACCAGTCGTTGCATCTAACACTAGTAATGTTTCATCAGCTCCTGTTTCAATTTCTCGAGAGATAATACGATTCATCTTCTCTAACTCTTTCATCAAGTTCACTTTATTTTGAAGACGACCCGCTGTATCGATTAATAAATAATCAAAGTTTTCTTCTTTGGCTTTCTTAATGGCATCAAATACAACTGATGATGGATCTCCACCTTCACGACCTGATACCACAGGAACACCTACACGTTCGCCCCAAACTTCTAATTGTTGGATAGCGCCGGCACGGAACGTATCTCCTGCAGCTAATAAAACTTTATTGCCTTCTTGTTTTAATCTCCAAGCGATTTTACCGATTGTGGTTGTTTTACCAACCCCATTCACGCCGACAAACATTAATACGGTAGGACGTCCTTCTGCTTTCTTCAATGCAGACAAGTTGTCTTCCCCTTTTTCGTAAATATCGACCATCTTCTCAATGATAACTTCTTTGACTTGGCCAGAAGTCGTTACGTTTTTCAGACGAACTTCGTCACGTAAGGCATCCGTAATCGCTAGTGTCATCTCGAACCCTACATCTGAAGAAATAAAGGTTTCTTCTAAATCCTCAAAGAAGTCTTCGTCAATTTCTCTAAAATCTGCAAGGAATTCGTTTAAACGGTCTGAGAAACTACGACGCGTTTTCTCCATCCCTTTGTCATATTTCTCAATGACAATCGACTCTTTCGTCTCCTCGTGTTTAATAACTTCATCTTCACCGGTAAAGGCACGTTTAATTCGATCAAATAATCCCATGTTTTCCCCTCACTTTACGCTTGTTTATTCATTTCTAAAATATGGTAAATGGCCTGTGCAACTCCAGATTCCTCATTTGTTGCCGTCACATATTTCGCTACTTCTTTGACTTCTTTAGAACCATTGCCCATCGCAACTGGATAACCGACAACCGTTAACATCGGTAAGTCATTTTCCTCATCACCACAGGCTGCCATTTCATCAAGCGAGATGCCTAGAATTTCTCCTAACATCTTTAAGCCATTTCCTTTTGAAACATGCTTTGGAACAACTTCTAAAAGAAATGTTCTTGACTTCATACAGTTGAATCGGTCAAAGAATTCTTTTGGTAATTTTGCTATTCCTTCATCCAAGATGTCTTGAGCGATACAAAGGACCGCTTTGTTGAAAATATGACCTTCTTCAAAATCTTCTGGATTCTTTTGCTCAAAGGTAATTGGATGCGGTAATGTGTTATAAATTGACGGACGTCCTTTGGGAGGTGTTGGCTCGTATGCTCTCACAGTATCAATCATCACTAATGGAAGCCCTACTTTTGTGACTTCTTCATGGCAATACTTCATATCTTCAACCGTATGCCCTGTTTCATAGACGATTTCTCCATGTTTTGTTTTTTGAATTAAACCACCATTGAAGTTAATCGCGTAGTCATCATCACCCATTAAGTCTAGTTCTTCAAGTAAGTGGACAATACTTACAATTGGTCGACCTGTACAAAGAACCACTTTAATCCCCTGTTCTTTGGCCAATTTAATCGCTTTTTTATTCTCTTCTGTTATTTTCTTTTCACCTGTTAATAATGTTCCATCTAAATCTAATGCAACTAATTTAATCAAATATAAAACTCCTTTAAGCATTTCTGCTCTCATTATACATTCATTGAACGTATCTAGTATATTATACCACAAAACGAGCCGCTTCGTACTGCAAAAAATAAGAGGTAGATATAAAAATCTACCTCTTATCTATTATTTAACTTCTTCCAATTCATCAAAGTCTTCAAACTTAACAGAAGCAAGTTTTGAGACACCAGATTCTTGCATCGTCACACCATACAATACATCTGCTTCTTCCATCGTACCACGACGGTGAGTAATAACGATAAATTGAGTACTATTCGTAAATTCCTTCAAGTAACGTCCATAACGAGCAACGTTGGCCTCATCCAGAGCTGCTTCAACCTCATCGAGTAAGCAGAATGGAACTGGTTTGACCTCAAGAATTGCAAATAGTAAAGCGATAGCCGTAAAGGCACGTTCTCCACCAGAAAGTAAGCTGAGTGATTGCAACTTTTTACCAGGTGGTTGAGCAATAATCTCAATCCCTGTTTCTAGTAAGTTATCTGGATCAGTCAATTCAAGCGTTGCACGTCCTCCACCAAATAAGCGCGGGAATGTGCGTTCGAATTGACTACTTACCGCATCAAACGTTGTCTTGAAGCGAGTTGTTACCTCTTGATCCATTTCAGTAATGGTTTCTTCTAACGTTTGTTTTGCTTCAAGTAAATCTTGTTGTTGCGCTGTTAAGAATGTGAATCGTTCTTGTACCGCTTCAAACTCTTCAATCGCTAATAAGTTAACAGCACCCATTTGTTCGATTTGTTGTTTTAAACTACGAACAAGTTTTGAAGCTTCTTCAATCGACATATCGAGTGTTGTTTTAGCAATCGCTGCTTCAAATGTTAACTCGTATTCTTCACTTAAGTACGTTAATTTTTGGTCAATTGAGATTTCGAAACGATTCGCTTTTGTTTCTAATCGAGTTTGATTCTTCAATTGATCTTGCAATTGATGTTGTGCTTGCGTACGAGCTGCCTCAGACTGTTTCACATGAATTTCTAAAGCGGCACGTTCTTCACGCAATTCTTTAATGAGGGCATCCAATTCATCCACTTGAGTTTTTAACGCGTCAAATTCTTCTTGGATTTTTGCGTAAATGGCCTCATCTTCCTCTTGATTACGAGATTGTTCAGATTTCTTAGAGTGTAATAGTTCAATTTGATCTTCTAAACGTGTTTTTTGAAGTTTTGTTTGATGAATTTCACGTTTTTCTTGGTTAAATTGTTCTTGTACACGAGCGCGATTTGTTCCAAGTTCTTGCAGTTCTTTTTGTTTCTCTTGGATTTGTTGAGATTTATCTTCGTTCGATAATTGAAGATAATCCAATTCTTTTTTCAACGCTTTATTCGCCTTTTGTAAAGCTGCTAATTTTTCATGATTCTCAACGTATTGTTCTTCCAATTGCACATACGCTTCAATCAATTCATCCATCTCAAATTGATTTGCTTGTTGAATACGCTCATGTTTTTGAACTTCTTCAAGTGCAAATTTTGATTGAAATTCTAATTGATTAAGCTCTTGTTCGAGTTGAACATAAGTTGAGTTCATTTCAAGATACTCTTCTTCTAGCTTGTTCTTTTCAGCGGTCACTTTTTGGAATTGTGCGGATAATTTTTCATATTCCGCTTTTGCTTCTTCGAATTGCTTCGTCACTGTTTCTAATTGACTGTTACGTCGAACGAGTGATTGTTGGCCAGAGTTCTTAGAAGCTCCCCCTGTCATCGAACCACCAGCATTGACAACGTCTCCTTCAAGTGAAACCAAACGATATCGATAACCCAGTTGCTTCGCCAATTGTTGAGCTACTGCTAACGTTGTGGTTACAAGCGTTGTTCCAAGTAAGTTTTTGATAATAGACGTATATTTTTTATCCGTTGAAACGAGTTCACTAGCGATTCCGATAAAACCATCGACTTTTTTCGCTTGGCTTAAAACTGTATCTGGTACTTGTTTTTCTTTAATAATCGATAATGGTAAGAATGTTGCACGTCCTAGACGATTTGTTTTTAAATAGGTAATCGCTTTGGCAGCAGCCTTCTCATCCGTTACAACGATATGTTGGCTCGTTGCTCCTAGAGCAATATCAATCGCTGTCGTTAATTTCTCATCCACACGAATCAGTTCCGCAACAGAATTCACTACTCCCGGCAATTCTGATTTATGTTTAAGAACTTCACGAACCCCTTGATAGTAACCCGCATAGTCTTCAGAAACTTGTTTCAAGCTTCGAACGGTTGCTTGTAATTGTTGAAGATGGCGTTCTTTTTCCATCCCTTCACTAGAAAGAGTTGAATGTTCTTCACTCACTTTATCAAGTTTTTCTTTTAGCTTAGAAAGTTGTTTGGCAACTGTTTCTTTTTCTTTTGTAGTTACCTCTATTTTTTCAATAAACGCATTTGCTTTTTCTTCTAAAGCGCGGTGTTCTTCATGAAAGGAATCAAAACGCTCCATCATTTTTTCTTGAGTGTTTTGATTGACTTCCATTGCCTTCTCAAAGTTTTTCTCTTGGTTTAATAAACGTGAGATTTCTTGTAATTGTTCAATATAACGATTTTGAAGGTCTTTGACGTTCTCCTCGTTACTCTGACTTAATTGGTCTAATTCTTCAACTAATTGACTCCAAGCCTCTTCTACGTTCTTTAATTCAACCTTACGCTCGACTTGATTCTTTTCAAGCTGTGCTAGTTTTGCTTCCACTTCTTCTAACTCACGAAGAGCAGCAGCTAATGCTTCTTGATTTTCCTCATCACTACGTTCAGCGAATTGACGACGTTGCTCGAATACTTTACGTTGACCATCCAATTGTTCAACTTTTTGAATTAATTCCACGTATTCTTCTTGTTTAGCATCTAACTCAACATTTCGTGTTTCAAGTTGCATTTGATTTTCTTCAATATCGACTTGAAGAGCCTCTAATGTTGCTTCCGTTTGCGCTAATTGTTCTTGCAATTGTTCTACTTCTTGAAGAGCTACTTTCCACTGCGCATTTAACGTTTCGATTTCGACTGCTAAAAGTGCTGTTTCTACATCTTCTAACTGTTCTTTCTTCGAAACATACGCAATCGCCTTTTCACGCTGTTCTTCCAGTGGTGCTAATTGTCCTTCAATCTCATGAAGAATATCTTCCACACGATTCAAGTGATCTTGCGTTTGATTCAATTTACGTTGGGCTTGATTCTTACGGTCTTTGTATTTTAATACTCCGGCCGCTTCTTCGATAATCATTCGACGTTCTTCAGGCTTTTCGTTAAAGATTTGCTCAACTTTCCCTTGAGAAATCAACGCAAAAGAGTCTTTCCCTAACCCTGAATCCATCATTAAGTCCGTAATGTCTTTCAAACGAACTGGTTTCTTGTTAATTAAGAAATCACTTGCCCCATTACGATTCAAACGACGCGTTAACACGACTTGTGTTTGATCGGTTGCCAACACTTTGTCTTCGTTGTTGATATATAGATTGACTTCCGCAATATTCACCGGTTTTCTTGTTTGAGAACCTGCAAAAATTACGTCATCCATCCGTTTACCACGTAAACTTTTAGCCGATTGTTCCCCAAGAACCCACTTTATCGCTTCAGAAAGATTGGACTTTCCACTACCATTAGGTCCTACAACCGCAGTCACGCCTTTATCGAATTCAATTGTTGTCTTATCGGCAAATGATTTAAATCCCGACATTTCAATTTTTTCTAATTGCATGCTTTAATCCTTTCTTTCTATGAAAGAGAACTGTTTGTCAGTTCTTCCATAGTCAATTTTGCAGCCATTTGTTCGGCGGCCTTTTTCGTTTTACCACTCGCAGTTTTGTATTTCTTCCCATCTACAGATACTTGAACGGTAAATACTTTATCATGCGAAGGTCCTTCTTCTTTAATCAATTCATAGCGAATATGAACGGTACCGTTTTGTTGTAAATACTCTTGTAATTCTGTTTTGAAATCAGTAATCAGTTCATAACGTCCATTTTTTATTTTAGGAACAATCACTTGGTCTAAGAAACGTTGTACTTCTTCCATGCCTTTATCTAAATAAAGAGCACCAATAAACGCCTCGAATACGTCACAGAGAACTGCTGGCTTTTCACGCCCACCGCTCAATGTTTCTCCTTTTCCTAGAAGCATATACTCATTTAGAGAACATTCCTTTGCAAGCATCGATAAGCTATCTTCGCAAACGATTTGAGCTCTAAGCTTTGTTAATTGTCCTTCTTTAAAATGAGGAAATTGTCTAAAAAGCCAATCGGAAATATTGAGTTCTAAAACGGCATCTCCAAGAAACTCGATACGCTCATTATAGATTCCCTTCATCTCTTTATGCTCATTGGCATACGAAGAGTGAGTCATCGCTTCGACGAGCAATGCCTCGTTTTTAAACGAAATATCGAACTTCTCTCTTAAAATTGCTGAGAGTGCTTTTATCTCTTTCATGATGGCCTCCTGAAAAATTCCTTATCTTCAATATTATACGCGTTTTGGGGTTAGATTACAAATTTACTCCACAAAAAACGGCTTGAATTCAAAGTTTCAAGCCGTTTAAAAATTCTATTTACGATATCCTTTTACGCAATATTGATTTTTCTCTTCATCATAGTTTAATGACTCAACAAGAGTACGCTGTTGAAGCAGATTCAACTCTTTCGTTTGGGTCACTTCTAACCATTCTTCATAGTACGTCATTTGCGCTTTGACTTGTTCTTTCAAGAAAGCTTTTAATCGTTCTACATCCGCTTCCTTCACTGCAGAAATTTGAATCGATGGATAAAGATTTGGTTGAAATTCGCCTTCAATTAAATCTGCCTTATTGTAGACTGTAACCATCGGAATTTCTTGCATTTCCAAGTCGTTTACTAAATCGATTACTGTCTTTTCATGTAGTGAAAATTGAGCATTTGACGCATCCACTACATGAACTAACAAATCGACATCTGCACTTTCTTCAAGTGTGGATTCAAATGCATGAATCAATGTCGTTGGCAACTCTTGAATGAATCCAACTGTATCCGTTAAAGTGACTTCAAAGTTTGGGAACAAGTCCACTTGTCTTGTTAATGGGTCTAACGTTGCAAACAATTGATCCATTTGGTATGTACCCGCATGTGTTAATTGATTTAAAATCGTAGACTTCCCAGCATTCGTATAACCGATTAATCCAAGTTGGAATCCATTAGAACTCTTTCTCTTCTCACGTGAACGTTCACGGTGTTTCTTGATTTGTTCTAACTGTTCTTCGATATCTTGGATTTGTTTACGAATATAACGTCTATCGGTTTCTAAACGCGTTTCCCCTGGACCACGTGTTCCGATTCCCCCACCTTGACGAGACAAGCCTTCACGTTGTCCAGAAAGACGAGGTAGTAAGTAGTTTAATTGCGCGAGCTGTACTTGAAGTTTCCCTTCTTTAGAGCGAGCACGCATTGCAAAAATATCTAAAATTAATTGCACACGGTCAATGATTCGACAGTTAATCGTTTCATTGAGATTTTTCACCATCGAGCCTGTGAGCGATTGATAGAATACAACAAGGTCCACTTCTAGTTCATCGACAAGATGGCTGATTTCTTCCACTTTCCCTTTTCCAACAAGTGTACGTCCACTAATCGACTCACGTTTTTGGGTCACAGTAGCAACCACTTCCCCCATTGCTGTATCGACTAATTGCGCAAGCTCTTGGTTGGCATATGCGAAATCTTCATCCGTTTGCGTCGTTTGTACGCTTACGATTAATACGCGTTCTCTTTGTTCCATTCTATCCCTCCTCTACAAAAACTGTTAGTTCTTCTAATAGTTCTTCTTTCTCTTTTGGATTCTCTAATAAATTCACCCAACGAATTTGTGGAAGACGATTTCTAAACCACGTTAATTGACGTTTCGCGTATCGTCTTGAGTTTTGTTGAATAGTCGTAATAATCACCTCACGCGACTGCTCCCCTTCAAAATACGGAATCCATTCTTTATATCCAATTCCACTAATCGACTGGATATCTAGACCTTTTGATTTTTCATATAAGTCTCTTGCTTCTTCTTCAAGACCTGCCCCGCACATCAGTTCTACACGCAAATTAATACGCTCATATAGTAGTGCACGGTCTGTATTTAAACCGATAATAAACGCATCATAGTGCGGCGTTTTTTGAATTTCTAGGCTTGAAAATTTCTTACCGGTCGCATGAATGACTTCTAGCGCACGAATCACGCGTCTAGGATTATTGACCGAAATTTTAGCAGCAGCCTCAGGGTCTACTTCATTCAGTTCATTCCAAAGTACCTGCGGACCTTTTTCTTCCAGTTCTTTTTCTTTTAATAAACGAAAGTCCGGATCGTTGGAACCCTCTCCGCTATAATGAAACCCATATAGTAGCCCTTCAATATAAAGCCCAGTACCACCAACAATAATCGGTAGCTTCCCGCGACTCGTAATCTCTGCAATCGCTGCTTCTGCCTTCTCTTTAAAGTCACTTGCGGTAAAAGGTTCATTCCACTCACAAATGTCTAGTAAATGATGACTAACGCCTTCTTTTTCTTCCTCGGTGACTTTTGCAGTTCCAATATCAAGCCCCTTATACACTTGAAGCGAGTCTCCATTAATGATTTCGCCATTGAAGTGTTTTGCAAGTTCAATACTGAGAGCGGTTTTTCCTACCGCAGTTGGTCCCACGATGATCATAATTTTTGGTAGCTTATCGCTCATAGTTCTCCTTTAATTGTAACGCCTTTTCCGGAAAGTCCGTAAAAATAGCTTCAATCTGTAATTCAAAACAACGATTTATGTCTTCATCTTTATTCACGGTCCATACACGTAAAGGCAACTGATTCGTATTCCATTCAAGCGTCCAATCGAGTAACTTCAAATCAGGATGATACGATTCTTTTTTAAGCATGGCATCGCCTTTATTTGCCCACTCTGTTGACTCAAAGAGCAGCCCAATTTCTTGAGAATGATTTGCTTGTTTCAGTTCAACAAGTGTATAAGGATTAAAGCTAGAATAGACAATTGCAAATGGCCAAGTAGCAGTACTTTGCAATGCGAGACATTTCTCAACAAGGCCTTCATATTGAATAATATCTGTTTTTAACTCAATATTTAATTGCCCGTTAAAGTTCAACTCTTTTAATAAGTGAAGCACCTCTTCAAGTGTGGGAATCTTCTCACCTGCAAAGGAGTTGTGAAACCAACTTCCTGCATCCATTCCTTTGATTTCTGCTAGTGTTAAGTTTCTAATTTCTCCGGTTCCATTAGTTGTACGGTCGACCGTTTCATCATGAATAACGACTAATTGCCCATCTTTTGTTAGGTGGACATCAAGTTCTATGCCGTTACTACCGACACGCACTGCTTCTTTAAATGAAGCAAGTGTGTTTTCTGGATGTGTCCCTTTACTCCCTCTATGTGCAAAGATTTTTGTCATTTGCGTTCACCTTCTGCTCGTGTATCATTTTCCTGTTTAATCGCGTTTGAAATTTGTAATAATTCTTTTGCGTTTTCAAGTGTTAATGCTGTAATCGTCGTGCCTGAAAGCATACGTGCGATTTCTTCTGTACGTTCTGTTTCGTTCATTACTTTCAGAATCGTATGCGTACGTTCACCTTCTTCAACTTTCTCAATATGAATATGCGTATCCGCCATACTTGCCACTTGTGGTAAATGCGTAATACTCAACACTTGCGCATATTCAGAAATGTAGTGCATTTTAGAAGCAATTGCCTGCGCCACACGTCCGCTAACTCCTGTATCCACTTCGTCAAAAATAATCGTTCCAACGAGTTGTTCTTTCGTGAAGATGGATTTCATCGCTAATGTAATACGCGACAACTCACCACCAGAAACAATCTTGCTAAGAGGTTTCAATGGTTCCCCTTTATTCGTCGAAATATAAAACTCAACAAGATCAATTCCTGTTTCAAGTAAGGCTTCTGATGTCTCAAATTGAATAGCAAATTGCGCATTCTCCATATAGAGGCCGTGCAATTCACTCACAATATCTGCCTCTAAGCGTTTAGCGACTTCACGACGAATGCTTGAAATCTTCTCTGCAATCGCGAAGGCTTCAAGAGTCGCCTGCTTCAACACTTTTTCAGTTTCAGCGATTAACGCTTCTTTATTTTCAATCTTATTCAAAGCATCTCTTGCTTTATCTTGGAAGGCTAGAATTTCTTCTGCATCATCCCCATATTTACGTTTTAATTGATAGTAAACATCGAGACGCTCTTCGATAAAGGAGAGACGTTCTTCATCAAACTCAGCATTTTCAATTTCATGGCGGATCGCACTCGCAGCGTCTTGTAATTGATAATAAGCCTCGCTCATTTGCGTAGAAAGTGTCTTGAAGCTTGTTGAAATGGACTCCAAGCTTTCTACTTCACGTGTCGCTTCACCAATGGCATCGACGCTTGAATATTCTTCCCCTTCAAGGGCAGCAAGAGCTGTTTGAAGTGCCGTTTGGATCTTTTGGAAGTGTGTAAAGTACTCTTTTTCTTCGCTTAATTGTTCTTCCTCACCCACATAAATATCGGCTTCTTCGATTTCTTGTAATTGGAATTTCAGCATATCTACGCGTTGTGCGTCTTCTTTTTCTGCTGTTTGCAACGCTCTAAGTTCTTGTTTAGCGGCTACGACTTTTGCATAAGCTTCATCGTATGAAGCCAATAATGGGCCCATTTGATGGTGTGCGAACTCATCTAATAACCCTAAGTGTTTCTCTTCGTTTAATAGTAAGAAATGCTCATTTTGGCCGTGGATATCGATTAAATATGGTCCGATTTGTTTGAGAAGCGCTACTGTGGCTAACTGTCCATTGATACGGCAGTTTGATTTTCCATTTTGCAATAGTTCACGTTGAATCATTAATTCGTCTTCAACGACTTCAACCCCCACTTCTTGCAACTTCTCAACAACGGAAGGATCCTCAATTCGGAAAACACCTTGAATCAAGGACTTTTCTTCACCATACCGAATCATTTCGAGAGATGCACGTTCACCAATTAATAGGCCAACCGCATCAATAATAATCGATTTCCCAGCGCCCGTTTCCCCGGTTAAAACCGTCATTCCTTTTTCAAACGTACACTGAACTTCTTCGATAATGGCAAAATTTTTAATATAAATCTCTTGAATCAAGTTCGTCACCCTTTACTTTTTTAATCGTTGCGCTTCTTTAACAGTCTCACGAGCAAGTTCTTCAAACGAATGAACTTCACTTGGAGCCGTATTTTTTAAATGCGCTAAAAACTCAATATTCCCACTTCCACCAGTAATTGGTGAATACGTTACTTTTTCAACGGTAAATCCAATTTGTTCACTGAAACTTAAAATATCCACTAATACATCTTCATGAACTTTTGGATCACTCACAATCCCTTTTTTACCGATGCGCTCACGACCTGCTTCGAATTGAGGTTTAATCAACACAAGCACGTCCCCGCCTTCTTTTAGAATTGGCTTTAATGGCGGTAAAATCAGCTTCAATGATATAAACGACACGTCAATCGAAGCCACATCTGGTTGCCCTTTGGTGAAATCATCTGGTGTTGCGAAACGGAAATTCATACGCTCCATAACAACCACACGTTCATCTTGGCGAAGTTTATAATCTAATTGGTTATACCCCACATCAAGCGCATAACTTTGTTTAGCACCATTTTGTAAGGCCGCATCTGTAAAGCCACCTGTAGAGGCACCAATATCTAATAAAATCTTCCCATCAATACTGACATCGAATTCTTTTAAGGCTTTTTCTAATTTCAAGCCACCACGAGACACATATTTCAATGGTTCCCCTTTAATCATTAATGAACTCGTCACAGGAATTTTCTCTCCTGGTTTATCGTATCGGTTATGATTCATTGCATCCACAATCTGTCCTGCCATGACAAGACGTTTGGCTTTTTCTCTGGAATCTGTCAATCCTTGTTGGACGACTAGAATATCCACACGTTCTTTTTCCATTTGTTACTCCTATATTTCTAAATACGTTAAAAATTCAACGAGTAGCGCCTTTGTTAGTTGGTTTTCTGGCGTAAATACCACTTCTTCCAATGCACGCTTACAAGAGGCGATTTCGCTTGCTAAGGCCTCTTTTGCTCCATCTACTCCTAAGAGACTCGGATACGTATTTTTACTTAGTTCTGAATCCTTACCTGTTTCTTTACCGGTTTGCTCACTGGTCCAGCAAACATCTTGCAAGTCATTTTGAATTTGGAATGCTAGGCCAAAGTGAGTCGCATACGAAACAAAAGCTTCTTTCATCTTCGTATCATTAACAAAAAGATTTCCAAGACGTACAGCAGCTAGTAACAACTCACCTGTTTTCTCACGATGGATTTCTTTCATTTGTTCCAGAGTAATCGTCACTTCTTCACTAGCGATATCTTTCATTTGGCCTGAAATCATTCCGCTCATACCAGAAGCGGTTGATAAAATCTTCACGGCTTCCACTAACGGACCCGCTTCTAAATTGGCATTCGCAGCAACCTCGAATGCTAATGTGAGCAATGCATCCCCTGCTAAAATCGCAGTTGCTTCATCAAACGCCTTATGAAGAGTTGGACGACCACGACGCAGGTCATCATCATCCATTCCTGGTAAGTCATCATGAATTAGAGAATACGTATGAATCATCTCTAAGGCACAAGCCATGTTTAACACTGCTTCATTATTGAACGCCCCAGCAGAACCAACTGCTAGTGTTAGAAGTGGCCTAATACGTTTTCCACCTGATTGTACAGCGTATAGCATCGCTTCTTTCAACCTTGCATCTGAAGGTCTATTTTCAATCAGCTGCGTTAAGTGAATAGCTACATCTTGCTGAAGTTGTTGAATAACATCCTTCACCATAAGATTATGCCTCTTTTCCTTCTGCATTCACTGTAATCATCGCACGAACGGTTTCTTCTGCTTTTGTCAATGTTTCATTACAAAATTGGCTTAATTCCATACCTTCTTTGAATTTATCTAACGCTTCGTCTAATGGAACATTTCCACTTTCTAATTGGCGCACGATTTGTTCTAAGGCACCCATTGCTTCTTCGAATTTCATTTCTTTTTTAGCCATTATAAACTCTCCTTATTTTTTGCTGTGACAGTAGCATTCACTAAACCATCACTGAGTCTGATTTCAATTGGTTGTTTTTCTTCAATTTGGTCAACGGATTTCACGATATCGCCGTCTTTAAACACAATACCGTATCCACGCGTCATAATCTTGAGTGGACTAAGTAAATCCAATTTCTCCACTAATTGTTGGAATCTAATTTGCTTATCCTGTAAGTAATTTTGATTGCTATCGACTAATTGCTTATGCAACCATTCGAGCTTTTGCTTTTGTTGAATTAATAATTGTTCTGGTGACACTAATTGCAGACGGTGCGTAAATTGCATCGACTGTTGTTTGGCCAAGTGAAGTCTTTGTTGCATGCCTTGCATTAGTTTTAATCGTAATTGATCGACTTGTTGTGCATAGACTTCATACATCCGCTCTGGTTTTACAAAAATACCAGACTTTTCTAATTTACTTAATAACTCTTTTCTTGTATTCAACTGATTGAGCATCGTTGTTTGCAAGCGACCCGTTAAGTTTCCAAGGGTTAAATGAATGTCATTTAAGACCGGCGTTGCAAGTTCTGCTGCGGCAGTCGGTGTAGCTGCACGTTGGTCCGCAGCAAAGTCTGTTAACGTCGTATCTGTCTCATGCCCTACACTCGAAATGATTGGGAGGGAGAATGAAGCGACACGTCTAACGACAGGCTCCTCGTTAAAGGCCCACAAGTCTTCGATGGAACCTCCACCACGACCAATGATAACCACATCTGCATCCGACTGTTCTACTAAGTCTAAGTTTTTAAGAATACTTGGAACAGCGTGTACTCCTTGCACCACGGTTGGATATAACACGAGTTGCGCGATTGGAAAACGTCGAGCTACTGTCGTTTGAATGTCTCGGATAACAGCGCCTGTATCACTGGTTAGAATCGCAATTTTCTTTGGAAATACAGGAATTGGTTTCTTCGGTCCGGCAAATACGCCTTCTTCCGTTAATTTCTTCTTCAACTGTTCATAGGCTTGATAAAGAGCTCCAACCCCATCTGGTTCCATATGATCGATAATCATTTGGTATTTTCCGGATTTCTCATATACCGTAACACGCCCAATCACAAGAACCTTCATCCCTTCTTCAGGTTGGAATTGAATTTTCTTGTATGCTCCTTGGAACATCGTTGCTGCGATAATCGCATTTTCATCCTTCAAGTTGAAATACTTATGCACACTATTTTTATTAAAGTTCGAAATTTCTCCCGTCAAATAAACGCGGTCTAAGTGCGGATCACAGTCAAATTTTGTTTTAATATACTTCGTCAGCGCACTGACGGTTAAGTATTCTTGTTCCATGTCCTACTCCTTGTTACTTTTTGCATTTTTTACAGTTTGGGCTAATAGCATTGCAATCGTCATTGGGCCCACCCCACCTGGAACTGGTGTAATGGCACTTGCAAGTGGCGCTACTTCTTCGAAATCAACGTCTCCGCAGAGTTTCCCTGTTTCATTACGATTAATACCGACATCGATGACAACGGCTCCTTCTTTCACGAAGTCTTTTGTAATAAGTCCTGCTTTTCCGACTGCACTAATCAAAATATCAGCACGTTTAGCAACTTTAGCTAAATCTTTGGTACGGCTGTGGCAAACTGTAACTGTCGCTCCATGATTCAATCCTAAAAGCGCCATTGGACGGCCGACAATCGTACTTTGGCCGATAATGACCATTTCTTTCCCAACAAGGTCAATATTGTATTCCTTGAAGAATTCCATGATTCCTTGTGGTGTACATGGAACAATTGATTCATCCTTTTGCAACAACTTCCCTAAGTTCACAGGATGGAACCCATCCACATCTTTTTCAGGAATAATCGCTTCTAAGACAACATCTGTATCAATGTGTTTTGGTAGGGGCAATTGCACCAAAATCCCGTGAACGCTAGCGTCATCATTGAGTGTATTCACGTATTCTAATAACTCTTCTTGTGTTGTTTCTTCAGCGAGGCGAATCACGTTTGAATGAATGCCTACTTCTGTTGCCGCACGTTCTTTGTTGCGCACGTACACTTGGCTAGCTGGGTCTTCTCCAACAAGAATAACTGTTAGTGAAGGTGTGCCTCCACTCTTAGAAAGTTGCTGTACTTCCTGTTTTAGTTCTTCTCTTATTTTACCAGCTAATGCTTTCCCATCTAGAATTTGCGTCATAGAAGTCTCCTTTTTCTTAAAATAATGTTGATAAAAATAAAATATGTATAGTGAAATTAACAAATGTGTGAATTAACATATATGTTAATTTTTTGTCTGTTCAAAAGTTATGTGCGTTTACTTAGACGCAGTGGTTTATTGACTTTCGAGTTTAGGTTTATTACTGCATATAATTTATATTGTATTGTCTTATAAATTAACCATTCAATATCATTTGCAATGCCCACGTCTCAAATCCTTCACACTGTGAAGGATTTTCCAACGTTCCATTTCTGAGCGTTCGCCCTCGTATCCTATTTTAAAAAAGAGTCTGAAACTGTTGCTTCAGACTCTTCGTGTAGTAGAATCTTACCCGTTGACTAAGTTTGATAAGATACCATTAATAAATTTCGCTGATTTTTCGTCACTGTAAGTTTTTGCGATTTCAATTGCTTCGTTTAACGCTACAGTTTGTGGAACTTCTAATTCTGGAGAAGTCATTTCGAAAATAGCCACTCGCATGATGATTAAGTCTAAACGGACGATACGGTTTAGCTTCCATCCTTTTAAGTACTTTTCAATTAACGCGTCGATTTTCTCGACATTGTTTTGAACTCCTCGCACTAATGCTATGCTATATGCAATCTCTGGAACTTCGTTAAGTAACTCCTCTTCCGTAATTGCTTCGATAGAATAAGGTGAATCTTCTGAGCATTCCAACGCAAGACTAAGCGCATCTACAATGTGCATTTCAGGCGACACATCTAGTTGGTATAAGGCTTGAATCGCCAATACTCGTAGTGCTCGTCTTTTTAATGGTTTACGACTCACTATTCATCCCCCAATTCAAATAATTCTGCATCCGCATGGCGCACTGGTAAAATTTCTTGAACGTGAACATTCACTTGTGAAATCACTAATTCACAGCTGAATAATAATTGTTCTTTAATTTTGTTTTGCAATACGAGAGCTGTTTTTGGAATTGAAACACCGTAATCTACATTTCCGTAGATATCGATGACGAATTGTCCGTTTTCTTCTGTTAAATAAGCCCCTTTAGATAATTGTTTTCCACCGAAAATAGTGTTTAAGAATCCAGGAACTGGATAGAAGCCTTCCACTTGTGCAGCTACAATCCCTGCAATGCTTTCGATAACTTCAGGAGCAATTTCGATTGCACCTAGTTCTTGATCTTTAGAATATTTTTTGATTTGTTCCATTTTGTAACCTCCCTGTTTGATAGAAAATTACTCATAAAAAGTTTTTCCAATTCTCATTTAGTTTACCATGAAACAGCTATTCTCACAACTACCGTCTATTTTAGAGGATAATGAGTTCACGAGGAACTTTTTGAATTACTTCGCCGCCAGTTTCATTGATAATAATATCGTCTTCGATACGTACTCCACCAACTCCTGGAAGGTAGATTCCTGGTTCATTTGTAATGACGTTTCCTGGCACAAATGCTTGTGTCGCGATACGAGAAACGTTTGGTGCTTCGTGGATTTCAAGACCAATTCCATGTCCAGTTGAGTGAGTAAAGTATTCGCCATAACCACGACTTGCAATGTAGTCACGAGCAATCTTGTCTAATTCTACCCCTGTTTTACCAGGACCTGCTGCTTGGCTTACTTTTAATTGAGCTTGTAAAACAACATCGTGAATCTCTTTTAATTGGTCAATTGGTTCACCTACAGCAATCGTTCTAGTCATATCTGACACATAACCATTGTAGTAGCAACCAAAGTCAAGAGTTACTAGGTCCCCTGATTCAATCACTTTTGCACTCGCTACACCGTGAGGCATTGAAGAACGAACTCCACTAGCAATGATAGTATCAAATGAAACGCCAGTTGCACCAAGTCCTCGCATATAGAAGTCTAATTCATTTGCCACTTGGATTTCAGTGACACCTGGTTTGATGAAATCTAAAATGTGTAAGAATGCAGCATCTGAGATACGGCAAGTTTCACGAATTGTTTGGATTTCACCTTCATCTTTGACTTCACGAATTTTTTCTACAATGTTTTGTGTTGGAATTAATGCTGTATCAAAAGCATCTTCGAAAATTTCTAATTGTGAAACGGAAACATGGTCTGCTTCAAATCCAACAAATTTCAAGTCGTTTTCGCGAATAATTTTTTCAAATGCTGGAACCCAACCTGTCTTATGTTCAATCACGTGAAATCCTTTTGCTTGTTGTTGTGCTTGTTGTGTATAACGAGCATCTGTTACAAAATAAGCATCCGTCAATGTGATCAATGCAAACCCTGTTGTTCCTGTAAAGTTTGCTAAATAACGTAAATTGTATGGGCTATATACAATCAAACCATCAATTTCTTGTTCTTTCATGGAATTTCTTACTTTTTCTAAACGTGTCATAAATTGTTCCCTCCAATGAAAATGGTAACTCTAGTATAACAAAAAAGAGCCTAACAAAAAAGTCAGGCTCCTTGGAATTTTCATCAAATTCTAATATTGATTAAATCGCTCTAAACGTTGGCTTACAATTTCTTCTTTCGATTTCAATGACCACTCATTTAATTGAACTTCTAACTGTTCTCTCATGTCCAAAGCAATCTCTTCGTTTGTCTTTTTCTTTTCTGGAATAATGCGGTCAACAATCTTTTGCGCCAACAAATCCTTACTTGTGAATTTCATGAGTTCAGCGGCTTGACTGGCTTTTGAACCGTCCTTCCACAAAATGGATGCAAATCCTTCTGGAGAAAGAATCGAATACATCGCATATTCCATCATCCAAACTTCATTGGCAACAGCAAGCGCTAATGCACCACCGCTTCCGCCTTCACCACAAAGAACGGCGATAATTGGAACTTTCAAATGGCTCATAATGCGAAGATTATCCGCAATGGCTTCACCGATACCACGTTCTTCCGCAGTTGCCCCGCAGAAAGCACCAGCCGTATTAATAAACGTCACAACTGGACGATTAAACTTCTCAGCTTGTTTCATCAAACGAGCGCTCTTACGGTATCCTTCTGGATGGACTTGGCCAAAGTTTGTCTTCAAGTTTTCTTGAAGCGTATGCCCCTTCTCCATCCCAATTACCATAACTGGTTTGCCGTTTAACGTCGCGATTCCACCTACAAGAGCTTTATCATCTGCGTAGTAACGGTCACCATGTAATTCAATAAAGTCGTCAAATACGGCGTTAATCCATTCTTTTGTCGTTGGGCGTTTCACATCACGCGCCAACGAAACAATTTTCATTGGTTTCATGCATTCGACTCCTTTCTATGAAGGACAAGTAGACGATGAATCATCTTCTTCATTTCTTTACGGTGAACTACCGCATCGATAAATCCTTGCTCAAGAACCGTTTCAGCTTGTTGGAAATCATCTGGAAGTTTTTGGTTCATGGTTTGTTCCACAACACGTTTTCCGGCAAATCCAACGATCGCTTTTGGTTCTGCTAAAATGATATCGCCTTGCATCGCAAAACTTGCAGTGACGCCTCCTGTTGTTGGATCCGTCAATACTGTTAAATAGAATAATCCAGCTTGATGGTGTTCTTCCACAGCACCTGAGATTTTCGCCATTTGCATCAGAGAGAAAATTCCTTCTTGCATTCTGGCACCACCTGAAGCGGTAAAAATCACAACTGGTAATTGGCGTTTGATTCCTTCTTGGAAAGCCTTCGTGATTTTCTCACCAACGACTTGTCCCATTGACCCCATCATAAAGAATGAGTTCATGACACAACAAATAAAGGATTCTTCCCCAATCGTTGCCACACCAACAGTTACAGCTTCATTTTCTTTGGCTACTTTTGAGGCTTTCTCCAATTTCGCTTCGTATCCTGGAAAGGCTACATCCACTTTTGGTCTTTCATCCTCAAAGAGTTCCTGGAATGTATCTACTGTAATGGCTAATCGTTCAGCCGCATTAATTCTAAAATGAGCATCACAGTGCGGACAAACTTTTAAGGCTCCTAAGTCTTCTTTGTAGACAATGTTGTCACAAGAAGGACATTTCACCCATTTCCCATCCGGAACTGTAGGTAACTCAGACTGTTCAGATAAGTCTACTTTGGTAGGATTGATGGTGATATACGACCGTTTTCTAAACAGACCCATCTAATCACTCCTTTACTAAATCATTCTATTTCTCTTTTGGTTGATTCCACTGTTTCAAAAATTCAGTTTCCACATACGCAGTTGTATAGTCTCCGCGTTTGAAGGCTTTTGAATCTAATAAATCTTCAACGAATTCTTGGTTTGTATCCAAGCCTTCTACTACGAGTTCAAAGAGCATACGTTTCATGCGAAGAATGGCTTCCTCACGAGTCTTACCGTGTGCAATCAACTTCGTTAACATTGAATCGTAGAATGGTGGAATTTGATATCCTGTATACAGCGCAGATTCAATACGAACGCCCATACCGCCAACAGGCTGGTGTAAGAACGTTACTTTTCCTGGAGAAGGACGGAATCCTTCAAATGGATTTTCAGCGTTTAAACGACATTCAATCGCATGTCCTTGGAAAGTAATATCCTCTTGCGTAAATGGTAACTCTTCTCCTGCAGCAATCTTAATTTGTAGTTGCACAAGATCCACATTCGTAATCATTTCTGTAATTGGATGTTCTACTTGAATACGCGTGTTCATTTCCATGAAATAGAAATGTTTTTCTTCATCCACAAGAAACTCAATCGTTCCTGCGTTTTGATAGCCGACTGCTTTAGCAGCACGAACAGCGGCTTCCCCCATTTCTCTTCTTAGTTGAGGAGAAAGAGATGGACTTGGCGCTTCTTCGATGATTTTTTGATTTTTACGTTGAAGTGAACAGTCACGCTCTCCTAGGTGAACCACATTTCCGTGTTGATCGGCTAAAATTTGAATTTCAATATGTTTCGCTGGATAAATAATACGTTCCATGTACACATCGGCATTTCCGAAGGCTTGTAAGGCTTCTTGACGCGCTGTCACAAATTGATGTTCAAATTCTTCAACTGTTTCAACACGACGAATTCCTTTACCGCCACCACCAGCAACTGCCTTAATTAAAAGCGGGAACCCGATACGCTTGGCAAGTTCGATTCCTTCTTCAACAGTTGCGACAACATCGTCACTACCCGGAATTACCGGTACATTTGCTGCAATCATTTGCTTACGAGCCTCTGCTTTATCCCCCATTTGAGAGATGACTTCGCTTGAAGGCCCAATGAAAGTGATATTGCATTCCGCACACATTTTGGCAAATTTGGCATTCTCCGATAAGAATCCAAATCCTGGGTGAATCGCTTGTGCGCCTGTTATAACGGCTGCGCTCAAAATATTTTCAACTTTTAAATAAGAATCTTTTGAAGCAGCAGGTCCGATACAAACGGCATGGTCGGCTAATTGTACATGAAGAGCATCTTTATCCGCTTGGGAATAAACTGCCACCGATTCAATTCCTAACTCGCGACAAGCACGAATAATACGGCAAGCAATCTCTCCACGGTTTGCGATTAGTACTCTATTAAACATAGGCTTAACGTCCAATAATAAAGGTTAATTCAGCTTCTGCGACTTTCTTACCATCGACATAAGCAACGCCTTTACCGATTCCTGCATATTCTTTTAATTTCACGATATCCACTTGAAGTGTTAACACATCTCCTGGAGTTACTTTTTGACGGAATTTAACATTGTTTAATCCACCTAAGTAAGCTGTTTTTCCTTTGAAAGAATCTAATTTTAATAATGGAATTGAACCCGCTTGTGCTAATGCTTCAACGATTAACACACCAGGCATTACAGGTTCACCAGGGAAATGTCCTTGGAAGAAGCTTTCGTTAAATGTCACGTTTTTACGTGCCACAACGTGCTCACCTGGTACTAATTCATCCACACGGTCAATAAATAAAATTGGGTAACGGTTAGGAATTAACTCAGCTACGTCAGTTACAGTCATAATGTTCATCTTAATTTCCTCCTAAAATTGGGTTTAGCGAATCGCAAATAGTTTTTGTCCGAAATCAACCATTTGGCCGTTTTCTACAAGGACTTCCACAACTTCACCATTGAAGTCGCTCTTAATTTCGTTCATGATTTTCATTGCTTCGACAATACATACAGTGTCGTTTGAAGTGATTTGTTTACCCACTTGTACAAATGGATCTGCATCTGGTGAAGATTGTAAGTAAACCACCCCAACGATTGGGCTTGTAATGTATTTTGCATCTGTTGCTACTTGTGGAGCTTCTTGCACTTCAGAAGACGGAGCACTCACTGGTGCAGCTTCTACTGGGCTAGCCACGTTTGCGACTGGTGCAACGGCATTAGAAACGACTTGAGGATATTTCTCACGTTTACTAAATTGCACTTCGAACTCTTCGTTTGATAAATGAAACTCAGTCATGTTTGAATCATTGAACAAAGTCATTAGTTCTTTAATTTCTTCTACATTCATGTATTAATCCTTCCATTTCTTCACGCAGATTACAGCATTATGTCCGCCGAAACCTAACGAATTACTAATTGCTACGTCTACTTTTGTAGAAACTCCAACATTTGGAGTTACGTTTAAGTCACATGCTTCGTCTTGCTCTGTTACATTAATCGTTGGTGGTACGAAATCTTCTTCAACTGCTTTAACGCAGGCGATGGCTTCGATGGCACCAGCAGCTCCTAATAAGTGTCCAGTCATTGATTTTGTACTTGAAACATGAACCTTATCGGCAGCTTCTTTTAACGCATAACGAATTGAAGTTGTTTCAGCTGAGTCATTTGCTGGAGTACCAGTACCGTGAGCATTCACATAGTCTACTTCACTTGGAGCTACTCCTGCTTCTTCGATAGCTTGTAAGATAGCTTTACCCGCACCACTTCCATCAGGATTTGGAGCTGTCATATGATAAGCATCTCCTGTAGCACCATATCCAACGACTTCCGCATAAATTTTAGCGCCACGTTTTTGTGCGTGTTCTAGGCTTTCAAGAACAAGTACCCCTGCTCCTTCACCCATTACGAATCCGCCACGTTTTTTATCAAATGGTAATGAAGCTGCATCTGGATTGTCACTGCTTGAAAGGGCCGTTAAAGCTGCGAACCCTGCAATTCCGATTTCACAGATAGAACCTTCAGCACCACCGGCTAAAATGACATCTGAGTATCCATGCTTAATGTTACGGAACGCTTCTCCGATGGCATGTGTTCCTGTTGCACAGGCTGTCACTAATGATGTACATACACCGCGGGCTCCTATTTTCATTGAAATGTTTCCTGCAACCATGTTTCCGATTGCCATTGGAACGAATAATGGTGCTACACGTGTTGGGCCTTTATCATGCATTTTGATGATTTGACTTTCCATCACTGTTAACCCACCGATACCAGAACCAACCATAACGCCAAAACGGTCGTAGTCTGTGTTTTCTGGAGTAATACCGCTATCTTCAACGGCTTGAATTGCTGCAGCTAGTCCGTATTGACAGAATAAATCCATACGTTTTGCTTCTTTACGATCCATGTATTTTGTAGCATCGAAGTCTTTTACTTCAGCCGCCACATGAACATCTAAGTCTTTTTTATCAAATTTTGTAATTGGAGCAATTCCGTTCTTACCTTCTTTAAGGCCTTCCCAGAAGCTATTTACATCATTTCCTAAAGGAGTGATTGCTCCCATTCCTGTAATTACTACTCGATTCATTGTTTTCCTCCTTTAAGAGATTACATGTATAATCCGCCGTTAACGTTTAACACTTGTCCTGTAACGTATTTAGCTTCTGCTAAGAACACACAGGCTTCTGCAATGTCTTCTACTGTACCGAAACGACGTACAGGGATTTGTTTTTCCCATTCATTACGAATCTTTTCAGGTAATGCTTGTGTCATATCTGTATCGATGTATCCAGGAGCAACAGCATTCACTGTAATACCGCGAGAACCAATTTCTTTAGCAACTGATTTTGTTAAACCAATGATTCCAGCTTTACTTGCAGCGTAGTTTGCTTGACCCGCGTTTCCTGTAACCCCAACGATACTTGTAATGTTAATAATGCTTCCTGATTTTTGTTTTACGAAAACTGGAGTCGCAAAACGAATCATATTGAAGTATCCTTTTAAGTTAATATTCATTACATCGTCAAAATCAGATTCACTCATACGCATTAATAAACCATCACGCGTAATTCCAGCGTTATTGACTAACACGTCGATGCGTCCAAAACGCTCTTTTACTTCGTTAATAAAGTTTTCAGCTACGTTGAATTTCGAAACGTCTCCAACAAATGTCATTACTTCACCAGGATAAGCATCAAATTGAGCTAGTGTTTCTGCATCAATTTCACGAGTACCGTTTAAGACAACGTTAGCGCCAAGTTTAGCGAATTCTAACGCAATTCCAAGTCCGATACCACGACGACTACCTGTTACAACAACTGTTTTATCTTTAAATTTCATTTCGTTATCCTTTCAGTTCCTTTACTTTTTCAATGGTTTCTGTCACTGCTTTAAGGCTATCTGTGTTGAATAATTGAACAGAAGCCCCGTTTCCTTTGGCAATTTGTTTCACCATTTGCGTCAATGTTTTTCCAGGACCTACTTCAATAAAGACATCTACGCCCTCTTGAAGCATCCACTCTACATTTTGTTTCCATTTCACGGCATTTGTAATTTGATCACAGAGAACCTCTTTTGAAGGAGTGCCTTCATGCGGTGTACCAAGCGTATTGCTTAACACAGGGCATTTGCTTTCATGTAACTGGGCTACCTCCATCACATGAGCAAAGCGAACTTTCGCTTCTTCCATTAATGGAGTATGGAAAGGTCCAGATACCACAAGTGGTACGGCTCTTTTTGCTCCAGCTTCTAAGCATTTTTCACTTGCTACATCTACTGCTTCTGCGTGGCCACCAATCACTAATTGTCCTGGTGTGTTGTAGTTTGAAGGAACTACAAGGGCATCTGGAGTAGAAACTTCACGGCAAATAGCTTCGATAACATCGTCTTCAAGACCTAGAACGGCCACCATTTTCCCTTCGCCTTCTACAACCGCTTCTTGCATATATTGACCACGTTTTGCAACTAAGTTTAGAGCTTCCTTGAAATCAAGGATTCCGGCTTCCACTAATGCTGAGTATTCACCAAGAGATAAACCTGCAGTCACATCTGGTGTGATTCCTTCTTGTTCTAACACGCTTGCGATTGCATGTGAAACCGTTAATAACAACGGTTGCGTATATTCTGTTTGATTGATTCGTGCGGCAGGTTCTTCTGAAAGAATGTCCCTCACACGATAAGACAGAACGATACTTGCTTCTTCAAAGACAGCTTTTGCCACTTCGAAGTTTTCAACAATTTCTAAGCCCATTTGTGCTTTTTGACTCCCTTGACCTGGAAATAAAAATGCGATTTTCATGAGTTTCCTCCTATTGCGCTGTAAAAAAAATGGTGGAAGTATGCTAAATAAGCATATTTCACCATTCCCTTTTTCATTTAATTAAAAACGTGCAAGTTGTTTTTGGATGACTTCATGAGATTCAGCCATCAATTCTTGAATAATTTCAGAACAGCTTTGTTCTTTTGAAATTAAACCAGCAATTTGACCAGCCATCATTGATCCCATTTGAGTATCCCCTTCAACTACGATTCTACGTAGAGCTCCACGTCCAATATCTTCTAAGCGTTCAAAGTCTGGATTTTCTTTACCAGTTTCCTCTTTTTCAGCTTGGAGATAAGTTTTTGTTAATTTATTACGTAACACACGTACAGGGTGTCCTGTAATTTGTCCTGTAATAACAGTATCGATATCTTTGGCTTTTAATACAGAAGCTTTGAAGTTATCGTGCGCAGTACATTCAGTTGCAACAAGGAAACGAGTTCCAAGTTGAACTGCATCAGAACCAAGCATTAAAGCTGCTGCCATTCCGCGTCCGTCACCAATTCCTCCAGCACCGATTACTGGAATGTTTACCGCATCCACTACTTGTGGTAAAAGAGCCATGGTCGTAGACTTACCGATATGTCCGCCTGCTTCCATTCCTTCTACAACAACAGCGTCCGCGCCTTCTTTTTCCATTCTTTTTGCTAGAGCAACTGAAGCAACAACTGGAATTACTGTAATTCCTGCTTCTTTAAATTTCGCCATGTATTTACCAGGGTTACCAGCACCGGTACAAACCACTTTCACGCCAGCCTGACAAACGACATCCACAACTTCATCAACAAATGGACTTAATAGCATAATATTTACACCATATGGTTTGTCTGTTAAACGTTCCATCTCTTCGATGAATCCTTTAACGACATCGCCAGGAGCATGTCCACATGCAACGATTCCTAAACCGCCGGCGTTGGACACTGCACTTGCAAGCGCAGGATTTGCAACCCATGCCATCCCTCCTTGGATAATCGGATATTCAATTCCAATCATGTCGCAGATTCTTGATTTCATGTGTTACCATCCCTTTTTAAAATTATTTGTCTGCTAATTGAGCATCAACGTAGTTTACTAAGTCTTGAACTGTTTCTAGTCCTTCTTCAGTATCAATTTTCACATCGAATTCATCTTCGATATCGTTAATGATTTGGAATAAATCTAAGCTGTCAGCGTCTAATTCATCTTTAAGACGTGTTGTTAATTGTACTTCTTCTTCCTCTTTACCTAATTGATCTACGATAATTGCTTGAATTTTTTCAAATGTCATTGTGTTTTCCTCCAATATTTTTATAAATTATAGTGTGATTATGATACTTCCCCAGGCAAGGCCACCGCCAAAACCTGATAAAAGTAATTTTTTATGTTCTCCGATATTTAATGTCCCGTTTTCTACGAGTTCATTCAGTAAAATCGGAACACTTGCAGCCGAAGTGTTTCCAACGTGATCGATATTCATTGGGAATTTTTCGATCGGTTGTTTTAATTTCTTAGCCACTTGTTCGACTAAACGACGATTTGCTTGATGTAACAAGTACAAATCAATATCGTCGGCAGTATATCCAGCCTTTTGTAAAGTATCTTGGATATTGGCTGGAACCGTTTTGCTGACTAATTCATAAACGCCTCGACCATCCATTGTCATGGTTGAAATTGTTTGATTTGTCATTCTTTTTCCAGCGACTAACGCCTCAGATTTCTGTCCATCATTTTGTAATGTTTCCGCCAATAAAAATGGCTCTTCATCTTTTTGTAAAAGAACAGCTCCAGCACCATCTCCAAAGAGAATAGCCGTTGAGCGGTCTTCCCAATCAAGTGAACTAAGCATTGTTTCTGCTCCGATGACGATTCCGTATTTTCTTTGCCCGTGTTCTAACATTTTTAATCCTGTAGATAAGGCAAAGACAAATCCGCTACAAGCCGCACTGACATCAAACGCAAATGCATTCGTTGCTCCAATTGCTCCTTGTACTAGGGACGCGCAAGAAGGACTTGCTGCATCAGGTGTCATCGTTGCTACAATGATAAATTCAATGGATTCAGGAGAGATATTACTCTTTTCAATTAAGCGTTTTGCGGCAATTGTCGCCAAATCACTTGTTGTCTGTTCTTTTGCCCAATATCGGGTTTTGATTCCTGTTCTCTTAACGATCCATTCATCAGAAGTATCTACTCGTTTCGCCCAGTCATCATTTGTAATGACGGACGTTGGGAGATAGGAACTTGTCGCTATCACTTGAACCCCCACAATGTCTACTTCCCTTCTTGATTTGCTTGTACAGCCTCGTGTAAGAAATCATATAAATTATGAAGTCCTTTAACAAGAACTGCCATTTCTTCAGCGTTCATTCCCTCGATTGTTTTTAAAACTAACTTCTCGTGGAATTTACGATGAAGACGATAAAGTAAGCGACCTTTCTTGGTCAGACCTAAAATTACAATTCTTCGATCGGATTCACTCTTCAAACGAACAACATAGCCTTTTTTCACTAAAGCATTAACCGCAACTGTTAGCGTCCCAACGGTTACATTTAATTTTTTAGCGACTTCTGTTGTCGTATGTTCGTTATACATTCCAATCGCTTCAATGGCATGCATCTCTTTAATGGATAAATCATTAAATTGGCTTTGCGCCAGCGAAGATTCTTCAATGTCGAGCATTTGGTTAAAGACGTCCACCAAGTACCCGTTTATGGTCTCTAGAGTCGGTTCCATAAAAGATTTTCTCCTTTTTGTTTGAATATCAAATCATTTGATAATCAAAGTATATACGAATAATAGTTTGAATGTCAAACCTTTTTTCATTATTTATTTTGATTTTCAAACTATTTTCAAAATTTAAAAAGCTTACATTTGTATAAAAATAGGATTTATTATTTGTAAATTTCATAAAAAGAACAATTTTTGAAAGAACTCTATGCAATGAAAAAAGGCTAGATAGATTGCTCTATCTAGCCTTTTATTTACTTTTTATAGACACATTTTCCATTCACGTATGTTTCAAGTATGTTCGTGTTTAACAATTGAACAGGTTCAGCCTCCAGAATATTTTGGTCTAGAATCACAAAATCTGCTAAAGATCCTACTTCTAGTGTGCCAATATCTATACGACTGAGCGCTTTTGCTGCCCCACTCGTATGTGCCTTTAACGCCTCACCAATGGTAATTCGTTGTTCGGGCATTAAGCATGGCACTGGCAGCTGTTCTTTCGTTTGACGAGCCACCGCATTAAACATCGATTCAAACGGCGTTACGTCAAGTACAACTGGCGTGTCTGTTCCAAATCCAAGTGTTGCTCCCTCTTCTAAGAACGATTTAAACGGGAACATATGACGCGCACGCTCTGCTCCGACTTCTTCATCTAGAGTCTCATAGCCGACCAACAAATGACTTGGTTGCACTGAAACGATTAATGCAGGCTGAGCAGTTAATGGAAGATCTGTTGGATCCATCACTTCCAAATGTTCAATGGTATTGAATTTATTTGGTGCATCAAAAGGCGTTTCTTCCTGCGCTTTTTTGAAGTTTTGGAGAGTTAATGCAATCGCCTTATCTCCAACTGTATGAATTCGCATTGGCCATCCCTCTTTGTTAGCAAGAAGCGTTAAGCGTTCCATCTTCTCTTCTGTTAAGAGCGGGCCACCCACGTCTCCTTCAAAGAAAGGCATTGGATACGGCTCTTTTAAATAAGCCGTATGCGAACTTGTAACTCCATCATAGAATTGTTTTACGCCCCCCATTTGAAGCATCTCAGAACGGTATACCTTGTAGAGCTCACGATTACGTTCGACTTCTTCACGCATCGCTGGGAAGAAGCTTACACGTACAGTTGCATCCTTTTCCACTTTAGCATAGAGTTCAGGATACACAATGTCATCTGGACTCTCACCCGTTAAGGCAACATCTCCAACTGCCGTCACGCCCATTTGGTTTAGGTAAGCCATATACTCTTTTAAGGCTTGTTCTTCGTCATTTTTATAGACTGACAATACTTTTGATAAATAATAGATAGCTTTTGCTTCCAGAAATACGCCTGTCAGTTCGCCGTCTTGCACTACGGCTTCTCCACCGATGTTTTGTGGGATAGCTTCTGGTGTTAACTCCAACACCTCTAGCGCCTTGGAATTCAGCCAAATCGTATGCGCATCCCCTGCGATTAAGCAGATGGGTACATCTGTTGAAGCTTTATCTATGTCTTCTTTCGTTGGTAAGATTTGTTGACCAAAGTCGCTTGCATACCAGCCAATTCCAATTTTCCATCCATTATATACTGGAATAGAAGCTGCTTGGAGAACCACTTCTTCTATCGTTGGTCCTCCAACGGCCTTCATCTTGCCTAAATGAATTAAGGCTGATAAATATAAATGCACATGCGCATCAATAAAACCAGGAACCACTAGATTATCGCCTGCATCTAGCACTTCCCCTTCAACTGGCGTTGCAAAGTCCAAATGGTTTACAATTCGACCGTCCTTAATTTCTAAAATACCAGCTACTGCACTCGTTGTATTTCCTATAAAGAGATTTTTAGCTTTTAAATAATAATGCATGTTATAACCCCATCTTGAAGTCTAAGAAGGCTTCGTTATATTTTTGAATCCAATCATTTCCTAGATATTCATAATGTTCTAATGAATTGATGATTTCTTCGGAAGGATAGAAGGTTTCATCAGAAATCACTTCTGGATTCATCAATTCTTTTGCTTTTTCATTCGGTGTCGAATAACCTACATATTCCGCATTTCTTGCTGCATTTTCTGGGCGAAGCATAAAGTTAATAAAGGCATAGGCCCCTTCAACATTGACAGCCGTATGCGCAATTGCGAAGTTATCTGTCCAAACCGCACTTCCATCTTTTGGCAAGATATATTGTACATTTGGATTTTCCTCCGCAACTGATGCAGCATCCCCAGAATACCCCATTCCGATTGGAGCTTCTTCAAGTTTCATCATTGTTTTAATTTCTTCATTCAGTACAGCACGCACATTAGGGCTCAGCTGTTTTAATTTCTCTTTGGCTGCTTTTAATTCCTCATCGTTTTTAGAGTTCAATGAGTAGCCTAATGATTGAAGAGCCATCCCGAGCGCTTCACGGTTTCCATCTAAAACCAATACTTTATTTTTGAAATCTTCTTTCCATAAATCATTCCATGTTTGGATACTTTCTGGATCGATATATTTCGTATTGACCATAATTCCAACTGTCCCCCAGAAATACGGAATCGTATATTGATTTCCATTATCCACTGGACTGTTTAATAAGAAAGGAGAAATATTATCTAGACCTTTAATCTTTGAATGATCGAGTTTTTGAAGTAAATTTTGACTCACTAATTTTGTAATACTTGATTCACTCGGAAAGACGATATCATAACGTGTCCCACCTTGTTTTAATTTGGCTTCCATCGCATCATTTGAATCGAATGTTTCATAGACAACTTGAATGCCTGTTTCTGCTTCAAATTCCTTAATTAATTCTGGATCGATATAGTTTCCCCAGTTAAATAGGAATAATTGCTGTTGTTCTCCCGAAGTTTCTACTTCTTCTGTAGATTCTTTTGCTTGAAGCATGTTTTTTACTCCAAATAAAATAGCAACCATTGCAAGAATTGCAACGATTAAAGATACTAGTTTTTTCATTTATAACCCCTTCTCATAAAAAAAACTGCTTTTAATACAGTATGACACATAGATTAAAAGCAGTTCTCATTCTTATTTAGATTTTACGTAGTTCTTACCGTTAGCGGCTGGTCCTTCCGATTTTCCAATGAATCCTACCAATACAATGATAGTAATCAAATATGGAGCAATCGTCAAGCCAATTGATGGGATATCTTTAATTATTGGAATGTAATTTCCAATTACCCCTAAACTTTGTGCTAAACCAAAGAGTAATGCCGATAGCATAACGCTCACTGAATTCCACTTACCAAAGATCATTGCAGCCATCGCAATGAACCCTTGACCAGCGATAGTTGTTGCTGAGAAGTTCAGCGTAATCGATTGAGCAACGATTGCTCCCCCAATTCCGGCTAAGAATCCTGAAATTAAAACTCCTGAAAAACGCATACGGTAAACATTAATCCCTAATGTATCTGCTGCTTGTGGATGTTCCCCTACAGAACGTAGACGTAATCCGAATTTTGTTTTATTTAAAATCATCGCACAGACAAAAGATAACCCAATCGCTAAGTAAGCTGGAATAAATGTATCTGTAAAGAAGATTTTACCGATAATTGGAATCGAACTTAATACAGGAATCGTTGTTTTACCAAAATAGTTCGTAATGATTTCCGTTTGTCCAATTTCGTTGTACATCAAACGGCAAAGGAACACTGTTAAGGCTGGTGCTAATAGGTTTAATACCGTCCCTGAGATGATGTGGTCAGCACGCAAGTAAACCGTTGCTACCGCGTGAATGGATGAGTATAACATTCCAGCTAGTGCGGCTACCCCAAGTGCAACCCATGGCGTCCAAGAACCTAATTGAGGCGCAAAAGCCAGGTTAAATACTGCTGAAGCAAAAGCCCCGACGACCATCGTTCCTTCAAGACCAATATTTACAATCCCGCTTCGTTCTGAGAAGATACCACCAAGCCCTGTTAAAATCAGTGGCGTTGAGTAGATGAGCATGTTCCCAACAACTACTTGTAAAAGTGTTACTAAATCCATTTCTCATTACCCCTTTCTCTTCCCAATTTGAGGGAATTTATCAACAATCACTTGCATTAAGTAGTTCGCACCTACAAAGAAGATGATAAATGCAACTACGATAGATACGACTTCTGTTGGAATCTTCGCAAGGAGCGGCATTGAAATACCACCGATACGAAGAATCGCGAATACTAATGAAGAAAATAGAATTCCAATTGGATTACTTAACCCCAGAAGTGCTACTGCCATTCCGTCCCATCCAATACTTGGAAGACTTTCTGAAGCAAAGGCATTTTGGAAAGTTCCTAACCCTTCCATTACTCCACCAAGCCCCGCTAAGGCACCTGAAATGACCATTGCAAGAATAATCGTCTTCTTCGCGCTCATCCCTGCATATTCAGCAGCGTGTTTGTTTAATCCTACTGTTTTTAATTCAAAACCTGTTGTCGTCTTATTCATAATGAGCCAAATAACAAAGACTGCCGCAACTGCAATGAAGATACCTCCGTGCAATGTAGACTTTCCTGTTAATTGATACAAGAATTGTAATCGTAAATTTGCTGCCTCTGGAACTGACGCTGTGATTTCAGCTTTTTCAGTTAAGACTTCACGAATAATGAAGTTTACGATATGAAGGGCTGTATAGTTTAGCATGATGGTTACAATGACTTCGCTGGCATTAAAGTATGCTTTTAAGTAACCTGCAATCCCTGCCCAAATAGCTCCTGCAAACATCCCCATGAAAATACATAATGGTAAGAGGATGATTTTAGGTAAATCTGGTAGTAAGAGACCTGTTGCAACAGATGCAAACCATCCGACTAATGCTTGTCCTGCAACCCCGATATTGAAGAAACCTGCGTAACTTGCAAACGCAAATCCAAGAGCCACAAGAATTAAAGGTGTGGCCTGTCGTAATGTTTCACCAATATAGTATGGTTTTCCAAGCGAACCTTTAAGTAGCGCTGAATACCCTTTTACAACATCAAATCCGAATACCCACATGATGATTGCTCCGACTAATAGCCCAAGCACCACTGAAAGGACTGGAATAAGAATCTTCTTGTATTTTGAATTTTTCATCTTACAACGCCTCCTGTTCCTTGGCTCTTACTTGTTCTCTTGTCGAACCCGCCATTAATAATCCTAATTCAGTTTCATTTGTTTCTTTGGTACCTAGCACGTCTACGATACGTCCTTCATACATTACAGCAATACGGTCCGCAACGTTTAAAATTTCGTCTAATTCAAAACTCATCAGCAACACAGCTTTTCCTTTATTCCGTTGATCAATTAAACGCTTATGAATGTATTTAATCGCGCCTACGTCTAACCCACGTGTTGGTTGTGCTGCAATGAGTAAACTTGGGTCACGGTCGATTTCACGAGCAATAATCGCTTTTTGTTGGTTCCCACCAGATAGAGCTCCAGCAGCTACCGTAGGACTAGGAGTACGCACGTCGAATTCACCAATGAGACGATCTGCTAGTTCAACAAATGCCTTCTTATTTAAGAAGCCGTTCTTAGATAATGGTTCTTTGTAATAAGTTTGAAGTCCAATATTTTCATCGAGTCCCATTTGAAGAACAAGACCATGTTTATGACGGTCTTCTGGAATATGTCCAAGGCCCCCTTCTGTACGTTGTCTTGTAGGTAACTTCGTGATGTCTTTTCCATCTAGTTCAATCGTTCCACTTTCAATAGCACGTAATCCAGATAAAGCTTGAATGAGTTCTGACTGCCCATTTCCGTCAACCCCAGCAATCCCGACAACTTCACCATGTCTCACCGTTAAATTTAGTCCCTTAACAGCTTCAATACCACGACCGTCTTTCACAACCAAATCTTTAATCACTAATGCCTCTGTTGTTGGCTTAGCCGCTTCTTTTTGCGTCTTGAAGGATACGGAACGTCCTACCATCATATCGGCTAATTCTTGGTCCGTTACATTACCAATCTCAACAGTGCCAATCACATTTCCACGACGGATAACGGTACAACGGTCCGCAACGGCTTGAATTTCCTTAATCTTATGAGTAATTAAGAAGATGGATTTTCCTTCTTTAGTCAATTGCTTCATGATCACAATCAGTTCTTCGATTTCTTGCGGAGTTAACACTGCAGTAGGTTCATCAAAGATTAAAATATCCGCACCACGATACAATGTCTTCAAAATTTCTACACGTTGTTCCATCCCAACTGTAATATCTTCAACCTTTGCATCAGGGTCTACAGTAAGATGGTACTTTTTAGAAAGTTCCATAATTTCTTTTTTTACCGCATTTTTATCGATAAAACCGAACTTTGTTTGCTCCTTACCGAGGATAATGTTCTCCACTACGCTAAATTTCTTAACAAGCATAAAGTGTTGGTGAACCATTCCAATCTTTAATCGATTCGCTGTATTTGGCGAATCAATCTTTGTCGGTACACCATTGACTTTAATTTCTCCTTCGGTTGGTTCTAATAACCCCGAAAGGATATTCATTAAAGTCGATTTCCCTGCTCCGTTTTCTCCAAGAAGAGCATGGATCTCTCCTTTTTTCAATGTTAAATCAATCTGATTATTCGCTACAAAGTCGCCAAACTTCTTCGTGATGCCCTTCATCTCAATCACAAATATTTCTTCTACCAATCGTCTCACCCCACAAAGTGTTCTATGTATACAAAAGTAGGAGCGAAGAAATACGTATTCTCTTCAGCTCCTACTCCTCTCAATTCAAGTTCGTTTATTTAAAATTAAGGTTTCGCAGGAACTTCTTGTTTTCCTTCGATGATTGCTTTTTTGTATTCAGCAACTTTTGCCTTAACTTCATTTGTTAATTGGCCGTCTGTTAAACCAACACCGTTATCAGATAGTCCGTAAAGTACTTGTTCACCACCGTGATAGTTACCTTTAGAAGCATCTTCACTAAATTTGATTAGCGCTTGTTTTACACCTTTAAGTGTAGATGCCAATGTTACATTACGAGAGTCGTTCACTTTACCTTCTGCTTGTTGGTCTTGGTCAACACCGATTACCCAAATTTGACGGTCTGGGTTAGCTTCAACGATAGATTTAGCTGCTGCGAATACTCCAAGTCCTGCACCACCAGCTGCTGCATAAATAATGTCAACATCTGAAGCATACATTGCTTCTGCAAGAGATTTTGCTTTAGCCGCATCTGAGAATGATTCAGCATATTGAATTTCAACAGTTGCTTTAGGATTTACGGCTAGAACTCCTGCTTTGAAACCAGCTTCGAATTTATCTAATGCTGGCCCGTGCATCCCACCGATGAAAGCTACTTTATTTGTTTTAGTTGTTAAACCAGCTGCAACTCCTGCAAGGAACGCTGCTTCATGGTCTTTGTAGTTGATTGAAGCAACGTTTGGTTGTTCAACCACACTATCGATAATCGCAAAGTGAGCATCTGGATTTGCTTTTGCTGCTTCGTCAACAGCTTTTTGTAATTTAAATCCGATTGCGAAAATAATATTGTACTCATTTAATACCGCAGTATTGAGGTTTGTAGCGTAATCAGATTCAGCTTTTGAAAGAATGTAATCTACACCATTGCCCTTAGTTTTACCACCATTGTTTTTGCCCCATTCAAGCAATCCTTCCCAAGCACCTTGGTTAAATGATTTATCATCGACACCACCAGTGTCTGCAACCATTACCGCTTTGAAGTTGTCTGAAGAGCCTGCGCTTTGAGAAGATGCTTGTGAACTGTCAGATTTTGACCCGCCACATGCTGCTAATAGTGCAGTCGCACCAAGTGTCAATGCAAATAAAGCTAAATTCTTTTTAGTTTTCACGATAAAAACCTCCAATAAATGATTTACTACAGTCATTCTAACATAAATAGAATGAAAATCAAGCTAAATCTTTTCATTGGAGGTATTTTTTATGAAAAATGTTCGGTTTTTGTATTTTTACGTGTTGGTTTCACCTGGTTCGGAAGCGTCATTTTCATTGAAAACATGAACATTAACTTTTCTTCCTTTACTTCCATCAGCAGGTCCAACATAGCCACGCGCTTCTAAATCATCAATTATACGCGCTGCACGGTTAAATCCGATACGGAATCTTCTTTGTAAATAAGAGGTACTAATCGTTTCTTGTTCTTTTAATAGTTCAATCACTTCGTAGAATAGTTCGTCTTCTGGTTCACTTCCGCTAGCAGAAGTTGTATTTTCTGAAGGCATCATTGCTTCATCATACTCTACTTCTTGTTGATTCTTAACGAAATCAACGATACGTTCGACTTCTTCGTCTGTTAGGAATGCTCCTTGGACACGAATTGGTTTATTCTCACCCATTGGCATATAAAGCATATCCCCACGACCTAGAAGTTTCTCAGCACCATTGGCGTCAATAATCGTACGAGAGTCTGTACCACTGGATACCGCAAAGGCAATACGAGAAGGAACGTTTGCTTTAATAATCCCTGTAATAACATCAACAGATGGACGTTGTGTTGCAAGAATCATATGAATTCCGGCAGCACGGGCCATTTGTGCAAGACGAATAATCGCATCTTCCACCTCATTACTTGCAACCATCATTAAGTCCGCAAGTTCGTCTACAATCACGACGATATAAGGAAGTGTTGGATTATTCTCGCCAGTTTCACGATTATATTGTTCGACATGAGCGTTATATCCATCGATATTACGCATTCCCATTGAAGCGAATAATTCGTAACGTTTTTCCATCTCCGCTACTACTTTTTGTAACGCTTGAGCAGCTTTACGAGGATTCGTTACAACCGGAGTTAATAGATGCGGAATGCCATTATACACATTTAACTCTACCATCTTCGGATCGATCATCATTAATTTCACTTCATGTGGTTTTGTCTTCATTAAAATACTTGTAATAATGCCGTTAATACATACGGATTTACCAGAACCTGTTGACCCGGCAATGAGCATATGCGGCATTTTTGTAATATCACAAAGACGAACATTACCAGAGATATCTCTTCCCAATGGTACGTCTAATGGTTTTGGCGATTGAATCGCTGATTGAATCACATCGCTAAAGGAAACAAAACTTGTTTGGCTATTTGGAACTTCAATCCCCACATAAGGTTTTCCTGGAATTGGAGCTTCGATACGAATATCTTTCGCGGCTAGTGCAAGAGCAATATCATCACTCAAGTTGACAATCTTACTTACTTTCACACCAATCGCTGGTTGAATTTCGTATTTTGTAACAGCTGGTCCAAGCATAGGATTTGGCATGACTTTGGCATCCACACCGAAACTTGCAAAGGTACGTTCTAAAATACGTATATTCCGTTCCACAATCGTACGTTCATTTGATTGATCCGATTGTTGTACGGGATTTAATAAGGTCACTGGTGGTAATTGATAATCTTCATCATTTTGTTCACCACTCATTGAAAGTTCCCCGATATCTTCCCCATCATCTTCAAACTCAGGCTCTTCTGGTTTTTGAACGGTTACAGGAGCTACTGGTTGTACAGGCATCACTGGTGCGACTGGTTCCTTTGGAGGAATCACTTCATCAGGTTCTACCATTGGAGACGGTGTATGCTCTTCCTGCATTAATGTTTCGTCTTCATATTCATCAAAGAACACATCTTTCATTCGGTCTAATAATGAATGAGGTTTTCTTGGCTCTTTTGGCTTCTCAGTTGTTTCAGTTTGTACAGGTGTTACATCTGGTGTAACAGGGGTAGCAACAACCTGCTCTTCTCTTTCTTGTTCTTCTTCCATACGGCGGGCTTCACGTTCCGCTTTACGCTCGGCTATTTTCTCAGACGCATTAGCTGTTTGCTTACGTATAAAATCCATCACATCACTTAAATGGACGTTAAAAATTAATAATGCACTACATACTAATAATAAGAATACGAGTAAATATGTTCCCCATTGCGAAACAAGGAAATACGTACAAGAATAAAGGAGAGTTCCCAATACCCCACCACCGAGACGTTGAGAAACGGTATTTGAAGTAAAGTCAACCATAAAGCGACTCATCATCTCTTGGAATACTGGAGAACCTGAACTAGTGAAACTACTATAAGTCATCACAGACACAAATAGAAGGAGCGCCACGCTTGATGAGATTGCAGCTGCAGTCCATCTCCAAATGATTTTAGGCATTCTTCCACGGAATAACATTCCAAATCCAGCTAGAACGCCGCATACTCCACCGAAAACAAATAAATCTCCGATAAAGAAACGAATCAGGTTCGCAAAGAATTTTCCAAGGAAGCCTAATTGAAAAATAGCTAATAAACTATAGACAATAATAAATACTGCAACAGCTTCAATGGATAAAAACGGATTTGTATTCTTTGTATTTTTTCGTTGTGTTTTTTTCTTCGTTTGTTTAGCCACGTTCTTCTCCTTTCAACTCTACTAATTGATTCTTCTCATCGACTAAAATGAGCCCGTGGAATACTTGAACCTCACATTCACACGACACACAATAATCTTGTTCTTCTTTTGTCCAAAAGGCAACAGCACTCTCTCCTTTTGCACGATTTTCTGGATAGTTTGATTCAAGCCTTGCTTCATGCTTCTTAAAGCTTTCGTACGCTTCTTCTAATGTACTGAAAACTTCAGTCGAAACAATCATTTTCTCCCAGTCGTCAAAAAACCACCATGGTTCATCCTGACCTACTGTTTCAATTACTTTAAACATGTTTTCACCTCGTCTATTAGTATACCAAATTTTGCGAAATCATGGTAATCTTGTTTCATAGAGATGAGAAATAATTTATGATTTAGGAGGTCTATCCATGATTACAAGACAAATTCGCGTCTGGGGACGTGTTCAAGGGGTTGGTTTTCGCTTTTTCACACAACAATTAGCGATCCAACTCGACCTGTGCGGAACCGTTCAAAATAAAATGGATGGCTCTGTATTTGCGGTAGCACAAGGCGAGGAAAAAGCTGTCGCTCGTTTTATGGAAAGAGTTAAAGCCTCTACTTCCCCTTACGGACGTGTGGATCGCTATGAAGAAAGCGAGGTCTGTGCCGCTCCGCTATACACAAAGTTTCAAATTATATAAAGAACGTTGCTATTTCAACGAAACACGTGTACAATAAATCATGTCATTAAATGAAAAGGAAAGTGATTATGAAACTAACAAAAAAAGCTCAACTGCTATTCGTTGCAACAGTTCTTCCCCTACTACTTGCGGGATGTACCGTTCAATATAATGAAAATAAGGAACCAATTGGGTTTCTCTATGATTATTTAGTAGTCCCAACACAATGGTTATTAAACCAAATTGCTTCTGTATTTAACGGAAACTACGCGATTGCAATTGTGATTGTATCAATACTTGTTCGTGTCCTATTGATGCCAACACAATTCCATCAAATGAAAACAATGCTTGTCCAACAAGAAAAAATGGCAGTATTAAAACCTTATATTGCTGAGATTACTGCTCGTGCAGAACAAGCATCAACTCCTCAAGAGAAACTTGCAATCCAACAAGAACAAATGGAGTTATACAAATTAAACAATGTCTCATTAATGGGCGGTATCGGTTCAGGATGTTTACCAATCTTGATTACACTCCCAATCTGGAGCGGATTGTATAACGCGATTCTATTATCAAATGAAATTTCAAGCAGTGATTTCATGGGAATCAACCTTGGAGCACAATTCTTACCAATTGCCCTTGCAACAATGGTGGCTTACTATGTTCAATCAGTAGTCAGCCAAATGGGAATGGATGAAGAAACGAAAAAACAAAGTCGTTCAATGAACTACATTCTTCCAATAATGATGTTCATGATGACTTTCCAATCACCAGCTGGGGTTGGTATTTACTTCTTCATCTCTGCCCTTATCCAAATTTTACAATCATGGATTCAAAACACATATATTCGTCCAAAAATTAAAGCTCAAATCGACGAAGAATTAAACCATGAAAACATTGTGTTACCACAACGTACAACACCACGTAAAACAGCTCAAAAAGCAACTCAACAAGAAACGTTCGCACAACGTCAAAACAAAACTGGTGGCCGTAACGCTGGTAAACAAAACCGTAGATAATAACGCAAAATACCTTTGAGAAATTTTCTCAAAGGTTTTTTATGCTTTTGTATCATGCATGATACGTATCACAGATGATACACTTTTATTTTTTCCTTTTGTATCAAAAATGATACGTATCATTTTTGATACAACTGACTTTTTCAATTTAGGATGTAACAATTATGAACCGTAACAAAAATGTTACACTCGAAAATTAAAAAAACACGATAATTTCTTTAGAAAATACCTATTTCTCTACTTTTGCAAGTCAATCTATTTTTCTATAATCCTCTTTCTATTTCATATGGTTAGGTCGAAAAAAAAAGACAACCCTTTTCCAATAAGAGAAGGATTGCCTTTTACTTTATTTTTTCTTTTGTGTTTGTGGATAAATCCATAAGAAGACAACAAGTGCGATGACCGCTAGAGTCGTTACAAAGATGATACTTGTTTGTCCTGCTGTGACTAAATTGGAATCAAACGAGCTGAAAATACGAGCGATAATCGTTGTAGAAATCGCACCTGTGAACTGTTGCAAAGTATTTACAATACTATTTCCATCTGCTTGAATATCAGAATTTAGTTGCGCTAATGAATAGGTCACATTGCTTCCCATTACAAATCCAATCCCTGTCATAAAAATGACGTTGAGGGCTAATAAAGGATAAATCGTCAATCCTGGGAAGAAGAAGCTAATGGACACTCCCCCAACAACTGCAAAGATTAACCCTGTTAAGATTGGTTTCAATGGACCTGCTTTATCATACCAGCGACCAGACAAGGCTGAAAGAACGGCTACCATCGCAGCCCCAGGGAACATAAAGAGCCCCGCCACTGTAGCTGTTTCGCCCCAGGCTAATTGAATGTAGTTTGGATAAATAAAGGATAATCCTAGTACAATTCCTTGGAAAGCCAGGACGATATATAATGTTGCGTTGAACGTCGCAAACTTAAACGGTTCGAACGACAAGAGCGCATTTTCTCGGTTAAAGTAGAAGAACGCTGCAAAAGCCACGACCACTACTCCAAGATAGATAACTGATAAATGTTCAATCCCCATCAGTAAGCTTGCAAGTCCAATTCCTAATGTGACAAACGCCATGAAGTTAAATGGTTGTTTTTTCGGAGATTCTTCTGCTGGAATCGCCCAAAGCCCCATCACTAACGAGAATACTAAAAATGGAATCAATGCGTAGAAAATCGCACGCCATCCGAATGCGCTTGAGACAACCCCACCAAATGTTGGACCGATTGGTGGAGCTAGTGCTGTTGTCATCGCTCCAATTCCAATGACTGTTCCATGTTGATGAAGCGGGACTTGGGATAATACGATATGGAACATTAGCGGAAGCGCAATTCCTGTTCCTATCCCTTGCATAAAGCGTCCGAGTAATAAAATCAGTAAGTTTGGTGAAATACAGTCAATTAAGACCCCACCAATAAATAAAAGGTTTGCTGCCAAGAAGAGTTGGCGAATCGTGTAGTTTCGTGTTAAATATGCCGTAATTGGCACGACAATGGCAATGGCTAGTAAGTATCCTGTTGTGACCCATTGAATCCCTGAAGAATCTGTATTGAATTCTGTCATAAGGGTCGGGAAGGTAACGTTCATTGCAGTTTCAATCAACACGCCACAAAAGCTCATAATCGCCGTTGCGACTACTGCTGGAATGACATGCCATGTTTTAGTTTGGTTTCCCATTTAGTTCTCCTTTCTTTGCGTTATCTTCACCATAAAAAAACCGCAACCTTACTAGACAGTAAGATGTTGCGGTTTAAATTATTTTATAACGCTGTTTCCTAACGTTTTTTCTTTAATTTTTTCAATTTATTTTGTTTTTGACGGCGTGCGTATTGTTGCATACCGATTTGAGCAAGTTTGTTTCCACGTCCGCCCATGCCCATTTGGTTCATCATGCCTTCTAAGCCTTTCATATTACCATTGGACATTTGGTTCATCATCTTCTTAGACTCGTTGAATTGTTTAATTAAACGGTTTACTTCAGCAAGAGGACGAGCCGAACCTGCCGCAATCCGTTTACGACGAGCTTGTGATAAGATATCTGGATTTTCACGTTCTTGTGGAGTCATTGATAAGACAATAGCTTTCATACGTGCTGTATCTTTTGGATCCACTTTTAAGTCGTTTAGACCAGCCATTTTATTCAAGCCTGGAATCATCTTCAAGATATCCTCAAGTGGTCCCATCTTATTCACTTGGTCTAATTGGTCGATAAAGTCATTAAAGTCAAAAGTGTTTGCTTTAATTCTATCCGCCATCTCTTGCGCTTTTGCTTCATCGAAGTCTTGTTGCGCCTTCTCGATAAGGGTCATCATATCCCCCATACCAAGAATACGAGAAGCCATACGTTCTGGGTAGAAGATTTCGAAGTCTTCTAATTTTTCCCCACGACCTGTAAACTTAATTGGTTTTCCTGTAACAGAACGAATCGATAGAGCCGCACCACCACGAGTGTCCCCATCAAGTTTTGTAAGGATAACCCCTGTGATGTCAAGACGTTCATTAAAGGTTTGTGCCACGTTTACGGCATCTTGCCCTGTCATTGAGTCGACAACGAGTAAGATTTCGCTTGGGTTCGCGACTGCCTTGATGTTTTGTAATTCTTCCATCAAGTTTTCGTCAATATGCAAACGACCGGCCGTATCGATAATGACTAAGTCGCGACCATCAATTTTCGCTTTTTCAATCGCTTGTTTTGCGATTTCCACTGGGCTTACTTGATTTCCAAGTGAGAACACTGGGAAGTTTAATTGTTTCCCTAATGTTTGTAATTGGTCAATCGCGGCTGGACGGTATACGTCGGCAGCAACTAGTAATGGGCGTTTCTTTTCATGTTTTGCCATGAAGGAAGCTAATTTACCAGCAGTCGTTGTTTTACCGGCCCCTTGTAGACCGACCATCATCACTACTGTTGGCGGTTTCGCTTCGAAACGGAACGGCGCTTGTTCGCCACCCATTAATTCTGTTAATTCTTCGTTAACGATTTTAACGACTTGTTGCGCTGGTGATAATGCTTCAAGCACATTCGCACCTAATGCACGTTCGTTCACTTTACGCACGAAGTCTTTTACAACTTTGAAGTTAACGTCGGCTTCTAAAAGCGCAAGACGCACTTCACGCATCATTTGTTTTAAGTCAGCTTCCGTAATTTTTCCTTTTCGAGAAACGGAAGTCATCGCATTTTGCAGGCGATCTGATAATCCTTCGAATGCCATAATTTCACTCCTTGAGTTTATTTATTCATCTCTTGTAATTTTGAAACGATTGAAGCAAGCAGTGTTGCTTCAGGATAGTTCTTTTGAATTTCATTTTCTAATTCATCATAGTGCTCTTGGCGTTTATAGAAATCAGCGACTAGATGTAATTTCTCTTCGTAGTTTTCTAATAGTTTTGCCGAGCGGCGGATATTATCATATACTGCTTGACGGCTTACGTCAAATTCTTCGGCGATTTCACCAAGCGAATAATCATCCCCATAATAGAGCTCCATATATTCGAGTTGTTTATCGGTTAAAAGGCTGCCATAGAACTCTACAAGCAAGTTCATTTGCGTTGTTTTTTCTAATTCCATTCATTGCCCTCCCTTAAACTCATATCTTTTATTATAGCAAAGTTCTACCCTTTTCGCTATTAAAAATAAGCGCTAGAATCACTTCTAACGCTTTTTATAAGCTTCAATCAACGCTTCAATTTCATCCAAAATTTTCGCAAAATGAATCCTGCTTCTGTCTTCTTCACTTAGTAAGTTCGTCTCTACCATTTTGTCGAAAAATGCTTCTAAATGATCGTAGTAGCCTTCCATATTATAGAAAATACAGATGCCATCTGTTTGGCCTACACGCACCCAAGAAACCACTTCTGCAATTTCCTCAAGGGTACCAGGGCCACCAGGGAGCGCAATATACACTTCACTGAGTTCAATCATCTTATTCTTACGCTGGGACATCGTATCCACGATATGAAGTTTCGTGATATCTTGTTTGGCAATTTCTCTGTCTACAAAAAACTGCGGCATCACGCCAATGACTTTGCCGCCTTCGTTCATCACGGCAGTAGCAATTACTCCCATTAGTCCTGTATTTCCACCACCATAGACAAGCGTGTGGTGATTTTTTGCCATCCACTTCCCTAGTTCTTCTGTCTTTTTGTCAAATGCTGGGCAATTACTTTGGCTTGCCGCACAATAAACTGCAATATTCATACGTTCTCCTTTAAAACAAAGAGGCGTAATCTCTTACGCCTCCATGAACCTTATTTAAATGCTGCGATAATTTCGTCAGCAATATTTTTAGAACAGATAACACCTGTTGTCTTTTTGTTAGGAACTAAGAAGTCAACTTCTTTTCCGTCCACAGTACTGTAGTGTAATCCTAATTCTTTCGCAATCACCATTCCTGGTGCGATATCCCAAGGTGCTAATAATGTAGAAACATACGCTACTGATTTTCCTAAAATCACTTGAATATGCTCAATTGAAGAAGCACCGTAAGTACGAGTAACCATTGCTTTACGAATCATTTCTGCTTCTTTTTCAGTCGCTTCTAATAACATAAATCCATTTACGTTAATAGAGCTGTCGCCAATGCTCTTGATTTCAGGCGTTGAAAGACGACGGCCATTGCAATATGCACCGTAATCTTTAATACCATATACGAAGCGATCACGCATCACATCGTAAATGTAGCCTAATAGACCGACGCCATCTTTATATAGAGCAATCATAATACCGAAGTCTTCTTGACGTTTCACGAAGTTCAATGTGCCATCGATTGGGTCGATTAACCAAACGTAACCGTCCATTGAAGTTAATTCGTCACCGAAACCTTCTTCTCCCATGATTTTATGTGTTGGGAATTGTTCGCGAATTTTTGCGATAAAGAATTGTTCAATTTCTTTATCCACGTTTGTTACTAAGTCGTTGCGACTTGATTTTGTATCTACAGAAAGTGGTTCACCAAAGCTGTAACGAATTTTATCTCCAGCCTCCATAATCCAGTCATTTACTAATAGATGAGTTGCTAATAAATCCATTATTTTTTCAATCCTTCCATACGAATAATTTTTGTTGCGTTTTTACTTGCTTGGACCACACGATAAAGGCTATATCCAGATGCTTCCTCGAATTCACGACCCAGTCTCTTCTCTTCACCGATACTACGGACTACCGTCTTAAATTCTTGGTAGGCTTTTTTAAAAGCTTCTACTTGGATTCCTTTTTCGTATGCCTCTTCGACCGCATTCCAAAGTTTGATGACTTTATTCATCTCTTCATGCGACCATTCCAAGTCAATTGGATAACTATAATTGGCCATCTCGCCACCTCACAATCATACCTATTTAGTATACACTTTTTCTGCAAGAGTTTCCATTTATGCATAACAAAAATTACTTAAAAAAGAAGATGATTCCTGCGAATCCTTGCGGATGTATTAATAGTCGCTGTAATGGGGCACCGGCTCAAGTCTTACGTCTTTCGCCTTTAAAGCCTCAAAGCAGGAGTAAGAAATAAATTTCTACTCCTGCTAATTCGCATTTAATGCACTTTCCCATTACTACGACTATAAATCCGCCAGATTCTTCGTTATCATCTTCTTGGTGCTTTATATTGTTTCATACAACTCATCTAGAATTTACTAAATAGGTTGATTCCTCGCAAATTAAAGAAACCCTCTCAAACTTCATCACTGCTTTTCAGTTCGATTTGTTGATAGCACGTTCTTCAAACCAAATCGTTGCACTCTCTAACTCGAGTAGCACAGGTCCCTTCCTCTTGGGCACAAATCCCAAAAGAAAATCATCCCTTATGGATTACAGAGAATCTGCGGATTTTGTAGTTGCAGTGACAGGAATTGCATCAAAACGAATAAGAGGGCTTAGGATTTTGAATCCATACGCCCTCTTTGAGGCTTTGAAGATGCAAGACTAGGGCTTGCACCGGTGCCTTGTCACAGCAACTACAAACAAATCCGCAAGGATTCATCGTAATCCATAAGGCCTTTAATTATTTTCCTTCTTGGTATTCTTTTGCGATTTGCGCACCAAGTTTCGCGTTATTGTAAACAAGCTGGATATTCGTCTTCAAGCTTTCCCCGCCTGTTAACTCAACGATTTTCGCTAATAAGAATGGTGTGCTATCTTTACCGTGAACACCTTTTTCATCTGCTTCACGAACCGCTTGATCGATAATCGCATCGATTTTTTCATGTGGAATTTCGTGTTCAGCTAGAATTGGATTTGTGACTAAAATACCACCTTTAAGCCCTAGTAATTCAGAGTAACGAATCATTTCCGCTACTTCTTTTGCTGAGTCAACACGGCTGTTTAATTTATACTCAGAAGTACGAGTGTAGAATGCTGGTAAGTAGTCTGTTTGATAACCTACAACTGGAACCCCTTTTGTTTCTAAATATTCAAGAGTACGGGGTAAATCAAGAATCGCTTTTGCACCAGCGCAGACAACTGTGACTGGAGTTTGTCCTAATTCATCTAAGTCTGCTGAGATATCCATTGTTTCTTCAACACCGCGGTGAACCCCACCGATACCGCCTGTTACGAATACTTTGATACCTGCCAAGTGCGCACCAATCATTGTTGTTGCTACAGTAGTTGCTCCTAACACACCTTTAGCAAACACTTCTGCTAAGTCACGGCGAGATACTTTTGCGACTGGTTTTTCTTTAGCTAAACGTTCTAGGTCAGCTTCTTCTAGACCAATTTTGTATTTTCCGTCCATAATAGCAATTGTTGCAGGAACAGCGCCATTATCGCGGATAATTTGTTCTACTGTTTTAGCCATTTCAACGTTTTGTGGATATGGCATTCCGTGTGAAATGATCGTTGATTCTAACGCTACGACTGGTAGGTTGTTGTCTAATGCGTGTTGTACTTCCTTGCTGATTGATAATAATGGATTCATGATAAACCTCTTTCCTTTAATTGTTGATATTCTTTTTCAAATGACTTAGCGTTTAAGTCTTTTCGAACGGTTTCAATGGCTTGGACTGTATAGTACGAATTCGTTAATCCGTAACCAATCGACTCTTCCAAGCTTGCCCCCATAAGAGCTCCATAGAGCACTCCAGAAGAAAAGGAATCTCCTGCTCCTGTCACATCACAGACATGCTCTGCTTTTATTGGTGTAAAAGTCTTTACGACTCCTGTAGCATCTGCAAAGACACCACATTTCGTTCCTTTTGTAATAACGATATTTTCAACTCCATCTTTCTGCCACAATGTTGCAAATTCAGCTAGCGTATGCTCTCCGTACCTCGTTTTGGACTCATCCGCATTGACGACAATCCAATTTACTCCTTGTAAATTATCTGGGATTCGTTTCATCTTTGGTCCGCTCACTGGAATAATCGCCAATGGAATCTTCTCAAGACTAGTCAGCTGTATAAGCACTTGTACTGTTTCTTGCGGAAGATTCAGATCCGCAATTACTAGCGCTGCCTCTTTCACCGCTTCTTCGTGCAAAGAAAGCCAAGAAGGCGTCATTTCCTCACAAATGGACATATCAGCCAAAGCCAGACACATATCTCCTTGAAGGTCCAAAATCGCTGTATAATTCGACGTTGTTTTCCCTTTTATTCGGTCTACAAGTGAAAAATCGATAATGCCTTCCGTCTCTTTTTCAAGCCAAGTAAAACTTTCGTCATCTCCTGCTACCGATATCATCTTCACAGGCAGCCCTAGACGACCGAGATTTTCGGCGATATTTCTTGAAACACCACCAGCACTGAGCGACGAGACTACAGGATTACTTGTTTCGAGCACGAGATTTTCGAGTAATTGAACTTTTTTATCCACGTTCATTCCGCCGATACAAAGCACGTAGGAATCTTTAAATTTCTTGTCTTCTGACATGAAACATCCCCCTTCATTACATAAAGGTTCTATTGAATGAGGGTTAAAGTTCCCACCATTCGGTCTTACACGCCTCATTATAAGGGATAACCCCTTCTTCAAGCAAGCTATTCTGAAGAAAGACATAGATATTTCAAAGTTATGCGCATTAATCGTTCGGATTTAGCACAATAAAAAAAGGACTCGAAAATTCGAGTCCTCATTCGTATTCTTTAGAATTATACGTGAATTGGCATACCTAATGCTAATTCAGCAGTATCCATAACTACTTCTGATAATGATGGATGTGAGTGGATTGTTAATGCGATATCTTCCGCATTCATTCCAGCTTCAACTGCTAAACCTAATTCAGCGATAATGTCTGAAGCGTTCACGCCGGCAACTTGTGCACCAACGATGACGTTGTCTTCTTTAGTAGTGATTAAACGAACGAAACCTTCAGTAGCGTTCAATGATAATGCACGACCATTTCCTGATAATGGGAATTTAGAAGCTTTAACTTGTAAACCAGCATCTTTAGCTTGTTGTTGAGTGTAACCAACTGAAGCTAATTCTGGATCAGTGAAGGCAACAGATGGCATTGCACGGTAGTCAACAGCCACTGCTTTACCTGAGATTGCTTCTGCAGCGATTTTTCCTTCGTAGCTTGCTTTGTGAGCAAGAGCTGGTCCAGGAACGATATCACCGATTGCGAAGATTGATTTAACATTTGTACGTCCTTGGTTGTCAACTTTAACTAAACCACGGTCAGTCATTTCAACACCAGCAACTTCTAAACCAATTTCGTCTGTGTTAGGACGGCGACCTACTGCAACCATTACGTAGTCAGCTTCAACAGCTTCTTCTTTGCCGTCTACTGTATACTTAACAGTTACGCTATCACCATTGTCAACAGCTTCTTTAGCCATTGCATTTGTTACGATAGTAACGCCTTTTTTAGCCATGTCGTCTTCAACAAGTTTAACCATGTCTTTGTCGAACATTGAAAGGATGCTTGGAGCACCTTCAAGGATTGTTACTTGTGAACCTAAGTTAGCATATGCTGAACCTAGTTCTGAACCGATAACTCCACCACCGATAACAACTAATTTTTTAGGAACTTCTTTAAGTGCTAAACCACCAGTTGAATCGATAACGCGTCCGCCAAATTTGAAACCTTTGATTTCGATTGGACGGCTACCTGTAGCTACGATAGCATGGTTGAAAGAATAAGTTTGAGCGCTGTCTTCAGTAACAACACGTAAAGTGTGGTCGTCTACTAAGAACGCTTCCCCTTTAATAATTTCAACTTTGTTTTTCTTTAATAAGTACTCAACACCAGCAGTTAATTTTTTAACAACTTGGTTATCTTTCCATTCTTGAGTTTTAGCGAAGTCTAAAACAACTTCTTTAGCAGTCACACCAAATACTTCTGAGTGTTGTGCTTCTTGGTAATGATGTCCAGCTGAAATTAACGCTTTAGATGGGATACATCCAACGTTTAAGCAGACACCACCAAAATATTCTTTCTCGATAATCGCAACTTTTTGACCTTCTTGAGCTGCACGAATAGCTGCAACATATCCACCAGGGCCGGCACCGATTACGACTGTATCTAGTTCAATAGCGAAATCGCCTACTACCATTTTTTTCACCTCTTAAAAGTTTTCAAATAAGGAACCGACGTAAACCCATGTCTACGCCGTTCCTAACCGTTTAATGAATTAAGCTTCCATTAATAATAATTCTGGATCGTTTAATAGACGTTTGATTTCATTCATTGCTTTTTGAGCAGTTGCTCCATCCACGATACGGTGGTCAAAGCTTAATGATAATTTCATGTTACGTCCGATTACGATTTCATCGTTTTCGCTGATTACTGGTTCGCGAACGATTGTACCAACACCTAAAATCGCAACTTCAGGGTAGTTGATAACTGGAGTGAACCAGCCGCCACCTACTGAACCGATGTTAGAAATTGTAATTGTTCCTTGTCCCATATCGCTTGCAGTTAATTTACCTTCATGAGCTTTTGCAGCTAATGCGTTAATTTCATCTGCGATAGCGAACATGCTCTTAGCATTCGCATCTTTGATATTTGGAACGAATAAACCTAAATCAGTATCAGTTGCAATACCGATGTTGATGTAGTTTTTGTAAACAATTTCTTGAGATGCATCGTCGATAGAAGCATTCAATACTGGGAATTTCTTCATTGCTACTGCTAAAGCTTTAACAACGTAAGGTAAGAATGTTAATTTAGTACCTTGTGCAGCTGCAACATCTTTGAATTTCTTACGGTGATCCCAAAGTTTAGAAACTTCAACTTGGTCATGTAAAGTAACGTGTGGTGCAGTGTGTTTGCTGTTAACCATTGCTTTAGAAATGGCTTTACGCATTGGAGTTAATTTAACGCGTTCTTCACGTTCAGCTGATCCAACGAATGGTTTAGCTGGAGCTGCAGGCGCTGCTGGTGCAGATGCTTGAGCTGGAGCCACTGCTGGTGCAGATGCTGCTGGAGCTTCTACTGCTGGAGCTGCAGGTGTTGCTACTGGTGCGCCACCGAAGTTATCGATGTCTTCACGAGTAATGCGTCCGCCTTTACCAGTTGGAACTACTGCTGTAATATCAACACCTTTTTCACGTGCATATTGACGAACTGAAGGCATTGCTAATACTAATTTACCCGGGTTGCTTTCCGCTGGAACTCCTGTTGGAGCTGCTGCTGGTGCTGGAGCTGCAGGTGAAGCTGGAGCCGCTGCTGCAGGTGCGTGAGAACCGCCTTCTGTTGCGATTTCAACGATTACATCACCAACGTGAGCTACTGTTCCTTCAGAAACTAAAACTGCTGTAACAGTTCCAGCTACTGGAGAAGGAATAGATTCTACTGATTTATCGTTTTGTACTTCGAATAAAATGTCATCTTCAGCAATCTTGTCGCCTACTTTGATGTCGATTTTAACGATTTCACCTTCTGCAATTCCTTCACCGATGTCAGGTAATTTGAATTGGAAAGTGTTTGATGCTGCTGGTGCTGCTGGTGCTGCTGGTGCTGCTGGTGCAGATGCTGCCGCTGGAGCCGCTGCTGGTGCAGATGCTTCTGCAGGGCCTGAACCATCGTCGATTACTACGATGATGTCGCCTACGCGTGCTACTGTACCTTCTTGAACTTTAACTTCTAATACTTTACCACTTACTGGAGAAGGAATTTCTTCTACAGATTTGTCGTTTTGTACTTCGAATAAAATATCATCTTCTTGAATTGTATCTCCGACTTTAATGTCGATTTTTACGATTTCGCCTTCTGCGATACCTTCACCGATATCAGGCATTTTAAATTGGAAAGCCATGCTTGTACATCCCTTCTTATTTTTATAAAGCTCTAAAGAGCACACTCACGCAAGAGGCTCTTTAGAATGAAATTTGTTGAATTAGAAGTTCACTGTTTCGCGAACTTTAGCTTCAATATCGCTAGCATTTGGTAACCAGTCGTTTTCTGCTTGACCAAATGGGAAGATTGTATCTGGAGCTGCAACACGTCCGATTGGAGCTTCTAAGTTTAAAATTGCGCGTTCAGCAATTTCAGACATAACCATTGCGCCGATACCAGCTTGACGTTGTGCTTCTTGAACAACCACTACGCGACCAGTTTTTTCAACTGATGCTAAGATTGTGTCTAAGTCTAATGGAGAAACAGTACGTAAGTCGATAACTTCTACTGAGATTCCTTCTTTTTCTAAGTTCTCTGCAGCTTTAACTGCTTCACGAACCATTGCACCGTAAGTAATTACAGATACGTCTTTACCTTCACGAGTTACTGCAGCTACTCCTAGAGGAACTGTGTATTCTCCTTCTGGAACTTCTTCACGGAATGAACGGTATAGTTTCATGTGCTCTAAGTAAACAACTGGGTCGTTGTCACGAATAGCTGAGATTAATAACCCTTTTGCATCGTATGGGTTTGAAGGGATAACCACTTTCAAACCTGGTGATTGAGCTACTAAACCTTCTAAGTTATCTGAGTGTAATTCTGGAGTATGTACCCCTCCACCCATTGGTGAACGGAATACGATAGGCATTTGACGAGTTCCACCCATACGGTAACGTGTACGAGCTGCTTGAGCTACCACGCTATCCATTACTTCGAATACGAATCCGAAAAATTGGATTTCAGGAACTGGACGGTAACCTTCTAATGCTAAACCGATAGCTAAACCACCGATACCAGATTCTGCTAAAGGAGTATTGAACACGCGGTCTTCACCGAATTCATCTTGAAGCCCTTGAGTCGCACGGAAAACTCCACCGTTTTTACCAACGTCTTCCCCGAAAATTAGGACATTTTCATCACGTTTTAATTCAACAGCCAAAGCGTCTGTGATGGCTTGAATCATTGTCATTTGTGCCATAATTATTTATTCTCCTTTGCTTTAAAGTGTTCGATTTGTTCTTTAATAACGTTTGTTGGTTCTTCAAACATTGTTTCTAAGAAGAATGAAACTTTTTGTTTAGGTTGTTTGTCAGCCTCTTTAATCGCTTCTTTGATTTCTTCTTTAGTTGCTTCGATTACTTCGTTTTCTTTTTCTTCTGACCATAAGCCTTTAGCTGTTAGGTAGTTACGGAAACGAATTAATGGATCTTTCTTAGCCCATTCGTCTTGGATTCCTTCTGGTTGGTAACGAGTTGGGTCGTCACCTGATAATGTATGAGGACCATAACGGAAGCAGATTGTTTCGATTAACACAGGACCGTTTCCAGCAACTGCGTATTCACGAGCTTTTTTAGTTACAGCGTAAACTGCTAATGGGTCCATACCATCTACTTGGATACCAGGAATACCAGCAGCAACAGCTTTTTGAGCTAATGTTGGAGCAGCTGTTTGTAACTCACGAGGAGTTGAAATAGCCCAACCGTTGTTTTGAATAAAGAATACTGCAGGAGCTTTATATGCACCAGCGTAGTTAATTCCTTCATAGAAGTCCCCTTGTGAAGATCCTCCATCACCCGTATAAGTTACTGCAACGTTTTTCTTACCACGTTTTTTAAGACCTAAAGCAACACCAGCAGCTTGTACATATTGTGCGCCGATGATGATTTGTGGTGGTAAAGCTTTTAATGATTCTGGGTACATGTTACCTGCAACATGTCCACGAGACCATAAGAATGCTTGTGATAATGGTAATCCGTGTTTTACTAATTGAGGTACATCACGGTAACCAGGTAAAAGAACGTCTTCTTTTTCAATAGCTTTAATTGAAGCTAATTGTGAAGCTTCTTGTCCAGCTGTTGGAGCGTAGAAACCTAAACGTCCTTGACGGTTTAATGCAGTTGAACGTTCGTGTAAAATACGAGACCATACCATATCTGTCATTAATTCAACTAATTCGTCGTCAGATAAATCTGGTACTAAGTCAGGATTTACAACTTTTCCTTCTGCGTCTAACACTTGAACCATTTCAAAGTTCGTGTTATTTGGTGTGAAAAGTGCATCGAGATTGAATTTTTTCTTCGTTGCCATACTTTTTTTTTCCCCTTTTCTATAAAAAATTGTGCTTCACAGACAAAACAGGTAGATAAAACTGTACTATTCCCTCTGCTATCGTATAATAATTTAACAAACTTTTGTGAATTATGCAAGCAAAGAAGACTTTATAGAGCGTTTCTGTTAAGTTTGTGAATAAAGTTCTATTTTATTGCGCTTTATAAAGTCTTTTTTTATTCTTATTTGTTCAATCGTTTTTCTGTTTTCATTTATTTTCAGTAACGAAACTGTTTATTTTCACAATCAAACTGTACTAATACTCACGTGGAAACTGTACTATTATTTTAAAACAGTTTTAATTGTTTATAGAGTCTATTAGTATTTTCAAGATGCGAAACTGTAAGTCCTATCAGCCTTATCGGGCGTTCTTCCATCATTTCCTCAAACAGTTGCAGTCCGATTGAATAGATTTCATTTTTCTTATTCAAATAATCACGTAATGTAACACTCTTCGTCATTGTATTAAATTCCGAATCTCTTAACTTCAGTGTGACGGTTCTTGCAGCAAGACTTCTCTTCTTCAACAACTGTTCTAATTCTTCCGCAAACTCCTCCAAGTATCCGGTTAGAATTCCCTGGTCGGTTGTATCTTTTATTAACGTTCGTTCGGTTCCAATCGATTTTCGTTCCCTGTGAAGCGTTAGTTGGTCATTAGACTCCCCACGTACTTGCAAATACAATCGTGGGCCAAGTTTCCCAAATTTTTTTTCGAGTTCTTCTTTAGATAATAAAAAAAGATCCTCCCCCGTTAAAATGCCCGCTTGTTTCAATTTCTCAGCGCTCACTTTTCCGACGCCGTAGAAATCTTCAATAGGAATCGTTCGAATAAACTCTTTCGCATTTTCTGGTGTAATAACTGTCACCCCGGAAGGCTTATGATACCCTGATGCCATTTTCGCAAGAAACTTATTAAAGGACACCCCGACAGAACAAGTAAGTCCGACTTTCTCATAGACATCCATTTGAATCGCGTGAGCAATCATGGTCGCAGATGTCATCTCTTTCTTATTATCGGTGACGTCTAAATAGGCTTCATCAATCGAGAGTGGTTCGATTAAATCCGTGTAAGTTCGAAAGACTTCATGCACCTGAGCAGAAACTTCTTTATACAACTCATATCGCCCAGGCGTAAGGATTGCTTGCGGGCAGAGTTTCATCGCTTTTGCAGTCGGCATCGCAGAACGGACCCCAAAAGCCCTCGCCTCATAGGAACAAGTTGACACAACACCGCGTTGGTTTGGTTTTCCACCTACTATCACAGGCTTCCCTCTCCATTCAGGATGGTCCCTTTGTTCCACCGATGCGAAAAACGCATCCATATCCACATGTAAAATTTTTCGCATCTATCCTTCTCCATTTCGAACATCTGTTCTTATTTTATCGTTCATATAAAAAAATTCAAAAAGGAACGCTCATCAAAGAACAAAAAAAGCTAAACCATATCATTTAGCTTTCAGAATATCTATTTATTTTTATTATTCTTTTCTTTGATTTTCACATAGATGATAAAACCAACAGTCGAAACCAAACAACAATTCCCAATGATGTAATAAAGATCATATCCGGTCAATCCGGTCATTACTAATTCTAGTGATTCCTTCTTCGTAATGAACTCACTAATTGAGAATCCATGTTGAACTTCAGCTGCTTCAACGACAGCATTCCTTAGGTAAAATCCTAAAAGAAATAAAATAAATGAAGCAATATAAAATAATTTACTTTTAAATTTCATTTTCATCCCCCTATTTCTCATTTCTTTTCTGTAATTATATAGTATCCTTTTTCTTTAGACAATTCCATCCTATAAAAAGCTTTTATTCTAAAGAGATTTAAACTTCATGGCCTTTTAAATTTTGAATTCATTAGAGTCTCCAATCAATCGGTGTTTGACCTGTTTCTTCTAAAAATTCATTAATTTGACTAAATGGCTTACTTCCAAAAAATCCGCGGTATGAGGATAATGGACTTGGATGTGGTGCCTTTAAAATCAAATGGTTCGGATTGGTAATCAGCTTTTCTTTCGATTGTGCTGGTTTCCCCCACAATACAAATACAATCGGATGGTCACTTTGGTTAAGAGAAGTAATGACAGCATCAGTAAAAGTCTCCCACCCTTGACCACGATGGCTATTCGCCTCGTGTGCACGAACCGTCAACACCGTGTTCAGCAACAACACGCCTTGTTTTGCCCAAGCGGTTAAATCTCCACTCTTTGCAATCGGAATGCCAAGGTCACTTTCAAGTTCCTTATAAATATTGAGTAATGAAGGCGGTAGTGCAACACCTTTTTGAACAGAGAAGCTAAGACCATGTGCTTGGTTGTCGCCATGATAAGGATCTTGACCAAGAATCACCACTTTCACATTATCAAACGGTGTCAACTCCAACGCCTTAAAGACATTCTCTGCAGCTGGAAACACTTTATGATGATTTCGCTCGCTCTGTTCAAATGAACGTACTGCATGGAAATACTCTTTTTCCTTCTCCCCTCCAATGACATCATGCCATGTTGTCATAGAGTTTCCTCTTTTCTCTCGTAGATTTCAAACGTATGCGGATAGACATTTTTCTCATCCACTTCTCCTTCGAGTGATTTTACTTTAATAAAATCGCCCCATGGAAAATCGGTTGGGAAATACGTATCCCCTTCAAATGTATGATGTATTCGTGTGCAATATAAAAGCTCCACATGGTCTTTTAGAAGACGGTAGACTTCTGCACCACCACACACATAAATATCCTCGTGTTTGGAATCTTCGATAATCGCATCAATATCAGTAACGACTTCAGCACCTGGTACTTCATAATCGTTGCTTCTTGTTAAAAGAACAGTTTGACGTCCTGGAAGCAAGCGACTCCCCATCCCTTCGAACGTTTTACGTCCCATAAGGATGGTTTGTCCCATCGTTACTTCTTTAAAGAATTTCCAATCATTCGGCAATCGCCAAGGAAGCGTGTTGTCTTTTCCAACAAGTCCTTGTTCATCTTGAGCCCAAATATAAATTAACATCTGTCTCCTCCAGTATTACACGGCAATCGGTGCTTTAATCGTTGGATGCGGATTATATCCTTCTACAATTACATCATCAACATCGATCTCAAACATTGATTTTTCAGGATGTTTTAATACGAGTGTTGGCAATTCTCTTTCTTCACGCGCTAATTGCGTTTCTACTTGTTCCATATGGTTTAAGTAAATATGCGCATCGCCTAATGTATGAACGAATTCACCCACTTCTAAGCCTACTTCATTTGCGATTAAATGTGTTAATAAGGCGTAACTTGCAATATTGAAAGGCACTCCTAGGAACACATCCGCACTACGTTGGTATAATTGGCAGCTTAATTTACCATCAGCCACGTAGAATTGGAACATTGTGTGACATGGAGGAAGCGCCATGCTAGGCACATCTTCTGGATTCCATGCTGAAACAATCATACGACGTGAATCTGGAGAATTCTTCAATAAGTTCAGTAAGTCTGCGATTTGGTCAATCGTTTCCCCTTTTGTTGTTTTCCAGTGACGCCATTGTGAGCCATAAATATTTCCAAGTTCACCGAATTCTGCAGCAAACGCATCATCCGTTAAGATTTTCTCACAGAAGTCTTTCTTCACTTCTTGATATACCTCGTTAAAGGCTTCGTCTTGTAAGCAACGACGTCCAAAGTCTGTCATATCAGGACCAGTGTATTTTGGAGAAGAGACATAACGCTCAAATGCCCATTCATCCCAAATGTGATTGTTATGTTCTAATAAGTATTTGATATTTGTATCTCCGTGTAAGAACCATAGTAATTCGCTCTTAATTAACCCAAACGCCACACGTTTTGTTGTTAAAAGTGGAAATCCTTTTTGCAAGTCAAAACGCATTTGGTATCCGAACACACTCTTAGTACCTGTACCAGTACGGTCCGTTTTTGTTGTTCCTTCTTCTAAAATCTTTCTTAGTAAGTCTTTATATTGTTTCGTCATATCGGTTCCTTTCTTTAATTCCCGGCTAATTCTGCTAAATATTCCCAACGTTCGTAAGCTGCACTTGCCGCTTCTTCCGTCTTGTCTAATTCCTCTTGTAATTCTTGTAGTTTGGCAAAATCTTGTGCATGTACACTCATTTCCTCTTGCAAGAATTCTAGTTTCTCTTCGAGTTCTTGAATGGTTCCTTCAATCGTCTCCCATTCCTTCTTCTCTTGATACGTCATTCTTTTAGGCGTAGTTGCTTTTGGTGCCTCCACTTCTGCCTCTTCCACCTTTGGAGCTTCCACTACAACTTTTGCTAGTGTCTTTTCTTGTTCTAAATACTCACTCATCGATCCGTAGAACAGTTCTGTTTGCCCTTCTCCTCGGATGACAAATAATTGGTCGACCGTCTTATCTAAGAAGTAACGGTCATGCGATACGATAAGAACCGCTCCATTAAACGACTCTAGGAAATCTTCGAGCACGGTTAATGTATCAATATCCAAGTCGTTCGTTGGTTCGTCTAATAATAACACATTTGGTTTTGTCATTAATAAACGAAGTAAGTAGAGACGTCTTCTCTCTCCCCCAGACAATGTATGGATATACGCTCCATGTAAATGTCTTGGGAATAAGAAAGTTTCGAGTAATTCTGAAACGGATGCTACTTCTCCATTTTTACGTTTGATTTCTTCCGCTTCTTCTCGTAAATATTGGATCAGCTGTTTATCCATTGGAATATCTTCATCTTGTTGTTTATAGTACGCGATTCGAATGGTCTCACCGACAACAAATTGACCACTATCAAATGGTATCTGTCCGGCAATGGCATTTAAGAAGGTTGATTTCCCAACGCCATTCACCCCAGCAATACCGATGCGTGCTTGACTTTGAATAATCCAATCCAGATTCTTCACGATAGATTGCCCATTAATCGAAAGAGAGGCATCTTCCAGTTGAAAAACGCGTTTTCCAATACGAGCTTGGTCAAACTCCATCACTAGCTTCTCTTGAGAAGTCGTTTGCTTCACATCTTTTTCTAATGCTTCAAAACGATGAATACGGGCTTGTTGCTTTGTTGAACGAGCCTGTGCTCCTTGACGCATCCATTCTAATTCACTTAAGTATAACCGTTTTTGTTTCTGCGACATGCGTGCAGCAATTTGTTCTCGTTGACTTCGTTGCTCTAAGTACGACTCGTAATTTCCTTCGTACGCTTCGATTCTACCGTTCACGAGTTCAAACATATGCGTTACCGCACGTTCTAAGAAATAACGGTCATGAGTAACGAGCATCATCGCACCTTTATAATTGGCTAAATACCCTTCTAACCATTCAATAGCTTCTAAGTCTAAGTGGTTCGTTGGTTCATCGAGCAATAGCAAGTCCGGTTCTTCCATCAATACTTTTGCAAGACCCACACGCTTCTTCTGACCACCAGAGAGTGTGCCCACTTTTTTCTGGATATCCGCTAATCCCATCTTTTGAAGAATCGTCTTGATTTGAACTTCCACTTGCCATCCATCGATTTCATTCATCTTTTGTTCTAAGGCGCTGTATCGTTTCGCAAGACTTTCCGACGTTGGATTTTCTCGTAATTGTTCCACCACTTCTTCAAAGTCATGAACGACTTTTAACGTTGGATGGTCGCCTTTATATAAAGCTTCGAAAATCGTATCTTCGTCCTCTAATTCTGGTTGCTGAGATAAGTATCCAATTCTGAAATCGTTAGACGTTGTAATATCGCCCGATTCTGCAAAATCAACTCCTGCAAGAATAGATAATAATGTACTCTTACCAGTCCCATTTTGACCGATTAAGCCTACGTGTTCTCCTTCGTTAATAATAAAGGACACGTCTTCTAATAATGATTTCGCACCATAAGATTTTTTCAAATGATCGACTCTAAAATCTTTCATGCAAACTCCTTTCAAGTCTCTTAATATAACCCTTGAATTTTCCCATTGTCATCAACACTAATTCCAAGTGCTGCTGGAATTTTAGGAAGTCCCGGCATTGTTAAAACTGTTCCCGTTAACGCTACAATAAATCCAGCACCTAATTTTGGAATCAATGAACGTATCGTGATTGCAAAACCTTCTGGACGTCCTTTTAACTTGGCGTTGTCTGAGAATGAGTATGGCGTTTTAGCAATACACACATTCAGATGGTTCCATCCAGCTTCTTCAATCTCTTTCAATTGTTCTAACGCTTCAGGGGTGTAATTTACCTTTGTGGCTCCATAAATATTCTTAGCCACAGCATCAATCTTTTCTTGAATCGGTTGAGTTGCTTTATAAGTTGGAACAAAAGCAGCTTTGCCACTATCACAAAGTTCAACAACTTTCTGCGCTAAGTCGATACCACCTTTTGATCCTTTTTCCCATACTGCCGTCATGATACAAGGAACTCCAAACTCCTGACATAGCGATGCAAAGAGTTCTTGTTCTGCTTTTGTATCTGTTACAAATTCATTCAGTGCAACCACAACTGGTAAGCCATACTGCTGAATATTTTCAATATGTTTCGCTACGTTCTTAAATCCTTCGCGTACTGCTTCAAGAGATTCTCCTTGCGCTAATTCTTCAAGAGACAATCCGCCATGCATCTTTGTTGAACGGATTGTTGCCACGACTACAACTGCATCCGGACTCTTTCCAAGTACTGGAACTTTAATATCCAGGAACTTCTGAGCACCAAGGTCAGCCCCAAAACCGGCTTCTGTCACCGTATAATCTGCCAACGTCAAGGCCATTTTCGTAGCAATGACACTATTACATCCATGCGCAATATTGGCAAATGGTCCGCCATGAACGATGGCTGGCGTTTCTTCTAATGTTTGAACGAGGTTTGGCTTCACGGCTTCTTTCATAAGGGCGGTAATAGCCCCTTCTACTTGTAAATCCGCTACCGTCACTGGCTTTCCATTCATATCAAATGCCACTAAAATTTGCGATACACGACGCTGTAAGTCTTTTAAGTCGCTCGCCAAGCAAAGTACCGCCATCATTTCCGTTGCCACCGTAATATCAAAACCGTCTTTGCGAGGTACGCCATTAATCGGACCGCCAAGTCCGATTTCCAATTGGCGTAATGCACGGTCATTTAAATCGAGCGCTCGTTTCCATAAAATGCGGTTAACATCAATTTGTAGTTCATTTCCTTGATGAATGTGATTATCAATAATGGCAGATAACAAATTTGTCGCCGTCGTTAAGGCATGCATGTCTCCTGTGAAATGCAAATTGATTTCTTCCATGGGAACAACTTGTGCATAACCTCCACCTGTAGCTCCTCCTTTGAGCCCAAGAGTTGGTCCTAGAGATGGTTCACGAAGTGCAACGACTGTTTTCTTCCCAATAGCTTTTAGTGCGTCCCCAAGCCCAACTGTTACTGTAGACTTTCCTTCTCCAGCAGGAGTCGGATTCATCGATGTCACTAAAATCAGTTTCCCAAAATTCTCTGGATTATGAAACTCATTCTTATCAATCTTTGCCTTGTATTTTCCATATGGTTCGATTTCATCAGGAGTTAAATGAAGCTTTTCGGCAATCACCGTGATGGGTTGCATTTGGTTTTCTTGTGCAATTTGAATATCTGTTTTCATGACGTCACCTCGCTGTATGCATATTCGTTTTATTATACCATAATTTGAAGTAAAAAAAGAACAGTAGCTTTATACTACTGCTCTGATCCATTTTGAATCTTATTTTTAAAGATATAATACGCAATCATGAGTGGGACCATTGAACCAAACCATGCCATTGGGTTTGCAACCGTTGCTCCGACGAAGCCGTACATATTTGAAAGAACCACTGCCGCCACAGAACGCATGATGAGTTCCATAATTCCAGCCAAGGTCGGTGTAAATGTTTTTCCAACCCCTTGTAAGGTATAACGGTAAATGAATAATAATGAAAGGAAACTATACGTTGTCCCGTTCGTCAGGAAGAATAGTCGTCCTAATTCAACCACATCCTCATGCCCCTCTCCAACGAAGGCACGAATAAGAAGTGGACTAAAGAGATTTAAAATAATCCCAATTCCAATCGCAAATGTTAACGATAACTTGATACATTCGCGAACCCCCAGCCAGATACGATCGTATTTCTTCGCACCAAAGTTTTGTGCGGAATAGGTCGCCATCGTCACCCCAAACGACATCATTGGAAGAATCGCTAGCTGGTCAATTTTTTGTGCTGCTGTGTGTGCCGCAACTGAAGTCGGTCCTAACTGATTCAATGCAATTTGAACCATAATCGTTCCGATCGCAATAATCGAAGCTTGAAACGCCATCGGGAATGAAATACGACAATGTTCTCGAATATCTTTCTGTGTCGCCACTAAATCCTCTTTCGTTAATCGCAACACTGGTATTTTTTTCCAAATATATACTACACAAGCGATTGCTGAAAAGATTTGAGACACAACGGTCGCATAACCTGCACCTTCTACTCCCATTCCTAATCCAGCAATAAATACGATATCCAAAATAATATTCATAATGCAGGCCACTACAAGGAAATATAGAGGAGTTTTTGCATCCCCAATCGAACGGAAAATATTCGATAGTAAATTATAGGCCATTGAGGAGAAAATGCCCCCAAAGATGACCATTAAATAATCATAAGCTCCATCAATAATCTCGGATGGTGTCTGCATGATTTCTAATATCTGACGACAGAAAATCATACTCAAAGCCGTTAAAACAATTGCCACAACCAGTGAAATCAAGATGGACACATAAAAACTATGCTTTACGCCTTTATAATCCTTCGCGCCAAATCGTTGCGCTAATGGAATGGCTAGACCTGCTGTTAATCCAGTCGCAAAACCGATAATCAAAAAGACAATACTTCCAGTAGAACCAACGGATGCTAGTGCATTCACTCCAATGGTCCGCCCTACAATAAAAGTATCAGCCATATTATATAATTGTTGGAACAAATTTCCGATTAACAGCGGAATCGTAAAATTCCAAATTAATTTTAACGGTTTTCCACTTGTCATATCTTTAGCCATCAGACACCCTCCTCTTCAAAAATTTAGCAAGTAACAGTATAAAACATTCCTCTTTAAATGAACAGAGTTTTAAAAAAATTTCTTTTAAGAAAATAGCTTCTATGCTAAAATAAGACTGAAAAGAGGCGAATCTTATGGCAGATTTTGATAAAAATAGAATTGCAAAAATGCAACAATACTTAACAGATGTAACAGACCCTGAATTTAAAGGGAGCGCCACCGACAAAACTGTCGCTATGGCCGAATTATTTAATTACTATCATTCGGATTGGAAAGCTGATGCAAGTCACTTCGTCGATCAAAACTTAGAACTCTTCGACGACGAAAAAATGCAAATGCTCTTTCGAAACTCAAACGCGGGCCGCAAATCCCCACATACCATCATCCGACAAGAATCAAAAAGTAAGTATAAACGTCCGATGAGACCGGGGGAAGATTGAGGATGTGAGCAAAAGCGTCCAGAGGCGATGACGGTTCGCAGTTTAGCCGTAAGCGGTCTGGAAGACCGTGCGGACTAAACTCGAAAGGCTTGAGCCTCTGCTTTTGCGAACTCAACTACACAGAGTTCAACTTCAAGGATGTAATTTGAATGCACCTCGAAAATTATCATATATGATAATTTCACCATACGTATTTATCTGACAGAATTTATTTTATTGCACAAAAAAATCCCCACATCTGTGGGGATTTTGTCTTATCTAATACCTAACGCAATTCTTGCATAACGTGACATTCTATCTGGGCTCCATGCTGGATACCAAACTAATTTCACATCAATAGTTTTCACTTCTTCAATCTCTGCTAACGCACGATGAATCTCATCCGTAATAATATCTGCTAGCGGGCAACCCATTGTTGTCAGCGTCATATCCACTTGGCAATGCCCTTCTTCATTCAAGTCTACTCGATAAATAAGCCCAAGATTTACAATATCAATTCCAAGCTCTGGGTCAATTACTGTCTCCAACGCTTCTAAAATTTTCTCTTGCATTACTTCTGCAGCATTTTTATTTTCTTCTGTCATCTTCTACTCTCCTATTGAAATACTCTTTGGAAAAAGTCTGCAACATCTTCAAACACTTGATATGGCACAATATGCCCTTGCCCTGGTGTTTCATGCCACTCTACATTTTTCGCATATGGTTCGTCTTTAACGGTTTCATAAAATTCTTTATTCAATTCATATGGTACTTTATCATCTGTAGTTCCATGCCATAAGAATAACGGACGTCCATTAATACGTTCCGGATGTTTCGCAAGCGCCATCGCATCTAAGAAGGCTTTATTCTTTTCAATCTCAGCTTCTAGCGCGTCACATTGCTCCTGCGTAGCTCCTGTCATCCAAACCGATGAAATCGTCCATTTAGCAAAACGAGCAGGATCCGCATTACCCATTAAACTCGCCGCTGCGATAATATCAGGATATTGATTGAACAACGCATACGTTGAAATACCACCCATACTTAAACCAGATACACCAAACTTCGCTTCGTCTAAGAGACCACGTTGTCTCATTTCTTCTTTTATAATAGGAAGCTCTTTAATATTATTAGCCACAATTTCCCAGATTTCGCCGCCAATCAGACGTACCCCACGGTCTCCGTGTAAGAGTTGGTCTGGTAAAATCGCGCGCATTCCACGTTTCGCTAGTTCGACTCCAATGGTTACCACACGGTCTTTACTACCTGTCCAGCCATGATAAAACACAACTATTGGGATTACTTTGTCTTTGAATGATGCATCCACTACTTCAGCATATGGAATACCATTTACTTCACGATAATCAATTTGAATCATAACTTCCTCTTTCTTATTTAATCAAAAATATGGTAAACTTATACAGATATTGTACTTGATGGAAACTTTGAAAACAAGTTTCTGCTTTTAGAAAACCACTTTGAAAGGAGAAAGAATGGAAAAGAAACTTATTGCCATCGACCTTGATGGAACTACATTAAACAACAATTCAGAACTGACACAAGAAACCATTGAAACCCTTCATGCCGTAAAAAACTTAGGCCATGAGGTAGCCATTGTCACTGGTCGCCCTTACCGTAATTCAAAACAATATTACGACCAACTAAACTTAGGTGGCCCAATCGCAAACTTCAACGGTGCCCTCTGCCATATTCCAGGGATGCCGGAATGGGATGGAAAATATCACATCACACTCGATTCAGAATTCGTACTTGATTTAGTGGCCTTTAACAAAACGCTACCGGTCGATTACTTAATGGTCGAAGGAACGGAACTGGTGTATTCAGATATGGAAGAACTTCCAGAGTGTCCGTTTTATCCAAAAGACCAAAAGCCAATCGTGATTGGTAAAAACACAAAACTCAAAGAACAACCAACAGCCGTTGCTCTCTTCTCTGACATTGACAAACAACAGGAGATTAAATCAAAAATCTTAGACCGCTATGATAATGAAATTGAAATCCGTACTTGGGGCGGCAGCTTCCCATGTCTAGAAGTAATTTCACCAGGTATTCATAAAGCAAAAGCGCTAGAGCACTTATCACGCTACTTTGGCATTAAACAAGAAAATATCCTTGCTTTTGGTGACGAAGACAACGATTTAGAAATGATTGAATACGCAGGACATGGCGTTGCAATGAAAAATGGAATTGATGAATTAAAAAACATCGCAAATGACATTACTCCGTTCACAAATGACGAGAATGGATTAGCGAAGTATTTACAAGAATACTTTAAAATTCAGGATGTGAGAAATCGCGCTTAGAAATGGAACGTTGGACTCGAACGCCGGAAGGAACGTGAAACGTTCTGCGGACGTTTGAGGAAACGCACGCCATT
>ERZ773022.79-NODE-79-length-94633-cov-28.801423_pt1 | contig 94633 bp, 84 predicted proteins | sample MGYA00580839_ERZ773022 | MGnify/ENA primary metagenome ERZ773022 (study PRJEB29015, sample SAMEA2738020) | human oral metagenome | biome: human oral; feature: human-associated habitat; material: dental | place: China | collected 2044 ...
ATTTCTTTTCTACAGGAATTTTTACTTTTTCAGTATTTTTGTTCGTAATTGTAAAGTCGTTCTTTGAATTTTCTTTTATTTCTGTATCATATCCGTTGATTTTTTCTTCTTCAACAGTATATTTAATTTCAGTTTTCCCGTCATCTTTATATTTATTTAAGTTAGTAAATGTGTGCTTCCAATTATTTTGTTCATTTAAAGTAACTTCATCAACTTTTTTACCGTCAGCTAATAATTTAACTTTAACACTTGAAAGTTTCTTTCCAATCCAAGTTTTATTAACACTTACTTCAGTTTTTTCTCTCTTATTCTTTACTGTTCTTATTACGGCTACATCATCTTTTACTTCAACATTAATTATTTCGTCGCTTTTTATCCAACCTGAAGGAGCTTGGATTTCTTTAATTTCATAAGTTCCTTTAACTAATTTATCAGAAACTGCTTCTCCTTTTTCGTCAGTTACCAATTCAAAAGTTTCATTTGTTTTCTTGTTGGTAATTTTAAATTTCGCACCTTTTAAAAGTAATTGATTATTTTCAGAGTCAACTTTAATAATCTTTATCTTACCAAGTAAATCGCCTTCAATAGTTCCATTTGAAATTGCACTTTTGTATCTACTCCATACCTCTTTACTTTCGCCCTGTGAAAACATCTTTAATCTGTTTTTTATCACAATATTAGGCTTATAAGTTGATTTATATTTTAACATATATTGATCGTCATTATTAACATTCCCAAGTACAAATCTAAATTTTGTTCCATTTTCAGAAAATTGAACTTCATTTCCAATATTTTTCTCAGATATAATTTGTGTTATATTTCCATATTTGTCAAATTTAACCTTTTGAAGTACAAAACTATCCTTTATATAACGAAGTCCATTAAAATCACCTTTTTCAACTGTTAATTTATCTTCAAATACAACATTATTAAAACTTTTACCATTTACATTAAAACGAACATTCCATCTTACCTCATTAGCATTTTTATCTACTCTGCTAGGCCATTTAGTTAAAATTTCGTCTATTTCTCCCGGCTTTTCTATATCAATGTCTTTAGGAATTTTTTTACCGTTAATCTCTATTTCTAGTTTATTTTTTTCTCCTGCCTTTATTTTACTATAATTAAACGAAGATGCCATAGAAACTTTACCTTTTACATTGTAAAGATTTTCAACTTTTTCGTTTAGAGTTACTCTTAAAGTACCTCCGCCTTCTTTTTTAACATCAATATGTCCCTGACCATAAACAGTTTTTCCATCTATTCCATAGATTGGAAAATTAACTGCATCAGAATCTTCTATAAATCTAAATTTATCTGGCAGTTTAACTTCAAAATAATCACCCTTTTTTAAAGTGTTTTTATACTTTTGAGCATTCCATTCTAAATTAACTTTAAATCTGCTCCAACTATAGAATTTGTTTAATTCTTGCCCTTGACCATTTGTAATTGTAAATTTTGTAATATTTACATCAGGTGAAATATTTTTACCTCTTTCTTCTGCCGAAACTCTGAAAGCAGGTAATAAAGCGCTTAACACCATAAGCACGCTCAACATAATACAATAAAACCTTTTTTTCATTGTACTCCTCCTCATAGAATAATAATTAATATTTTACTTATTTTTAAAAATAAAATCTTATTTATTTTCAAAAATACATAGTTATTAGAAGCCTCCTAACTAATAACCTAATTTAAATAAATTTCAAAAAACGAACGAAACAATATTTAATTGATACAATAACAATAATACCATTTTTATATTTTTAGGTCAAATGTATTAAATATATATTTAAATTACTATCGTGTAAAGTGAATAAAGTATATTATGATTCTTTAGAAGATTTTTCTATAGTTGATATGACGTGTTGGGTGCTTTTCTTTACCAATTGCTATGACGTGAATTATTTCATTTTCTATACAATGTTTAAATATCTTTAGATATTTATTAGCTTTCGCAATAGCAACTCCACCCTTCCTCGATGCTTTCATGTGGGCTCCTGAGAACATTGTTGCTTCGCAATAAAAAAGCATACTCAAGTAAAAACACATCGAGTATGCTTTTTTTATTTTAAAATATTTTTAGAATTTTTTTCTGCTTCCAGGTTTTACAAGTTCAATTTTTCCTTCTTTACAAAGTGGACATTCTTCTTTTTCAAATGCTTGAACATTTAAGGAAATTGCCGGGAAAAGTGGATATTCTATATTCGATTTTCCATTTGTTCTGTCAACGATTGAAGCGATTCCAACTACATTTGCACCATGTTCTTTTAGAACTTTTATTGTTTCCAATGAAGATTTACCTGTTGTAACAACGTCTTCAACTACAAGTACATTTTCTCCCTCATTTATGAAAAATCCTCTTCTTAGAGTCATCATTTCATTTTCTCTTTCTGTGAACATTGCTCTTACTCCTAAGGCTCTACCCAATTCATAAGCAATTACAATTCCACCCATTGCAGGTCCAACAACTGCATCAACTTTTACATTTGCATCTTCAAGTTTTTTCTTGATTACCTTACAAACTTCTTCAGCTTTATCAGGATACATCAAAAGTTTTGCACATTGAACATATTTGTCGCTATGTTTTCCTGATGATAATAAGAAATGTCCTTCTAATAATGCTTCGCTTTCTTTTAATAATTCCAATACTCTTTGTTCCATAATTTCCTCCTAAATAATTCCTCTAATTTCTTCTAAATTTTTTATATTTTGTTCTTTACAGAATTTTTCCATTCCTTCAATTATATCAATCATTACTCTAGGATTGATAAAGTTTGCCGTTCCAACTTGAATTGCAGTTGATCCTGCCATTATAAATTCAATTGCATCTTGCCAATTCATTATTCCGCCCATTCCGATAATTGGAACATCTACAACCGAAGCGACATCTCTTACCATTCTAAGAGCTATCGGTTTTATACAAGCTCCTGAAAGTCCTGCCGTTACATTGTCGAAAATTGCTTTTCTATTATAAATATCTATTGCCAAAGCATTAAATGTATTTACAAGTGAAAGGCAATCCGCTCCCGCTTCAACACAAGTTTTTGCCATTTCTTTTATATTTTCAGCATTTGGAGATAATTTTACCATAAGAACTTTATCCGTATTTTCTCTAACTTTTCTTACAATTCCCTCTGCAATATCACATTTTATTCCAAAAGCCATTCCGCCTGATTTTACATTCGGACAGGAAATATTCAATTCAATTATTTTTATATTCGTCTTATTGATAAGTTCAATGGATTTTAAATAATCCTCTAATTGCGAACCTCCAATGTTTGCTAAAATCTGTGTATCAAAACTTTCCATAAAAGGTAAATCTTCTTCAATAAAAGTCGGTACTGAAGGATTTTGAAGTCCGATACTGTTCATTATCCCTGCAGGTGTTTCGTAAATTCTAATTCCCGTATTTCCGTCCTTACCTGCAAAAGTAAGTCCTTTTGTAGAAATACCTCCTATTCTGTTTAAGTCGATATATTCAGCATATTCTCTACCGAAGCCGAAAGTTCCGGATGCTCCGATAACGGGATTTTTAAATTTTACTCCACAAATATCTACTTCCAACATTAAAAATTCACCTCCTTGACTTCAAATACAGGACCTTCCTTACAAATTCTTTTCATTCCACTCTTAGTTTTACAACTGCAAGCTAGACAAGCCCCGATTCCACAACCCATTCTACTCTCTAAAGAAACATAGACAGGTATGTCAAAGCCTAAATTTTTTACTGAATTCATCATGGGATTTGGACCACAACAATAAATTACATCATAATCATCTTTTATTATTTCAGTTATGAAACCCTTATGTCCTACACTTCCTGTATTTGTTGCGATATATGTATTTTTTGTAAATTCTTTAAATTCTTCAGTAAAATATATTTCATCTCTAAAGCCTGCATATAAATCAACATCCGCTTCCAATTTCTTTGCAAGATATAGCATTGGTGCAATTCCAATTCCCCCTACAACAAGTGCAACTTTTTTACCTTTATATTCATCAATAGGAAATCCGTTACCAAGTGGTCCTAAAATTTCTATGCTGTCTCCAACTTTCTTTTCGGACATAATCTTTGTCCCTTTTCCTACAACTGCATAAAGAAAAGTCAATTTATCATCTTCCATATCACAGATACTTATCGGACGGGGAAGCATAGTCCCGTCCTCAAAGCATTTAATCATATAAAATTGTCCGACTTTAGCTTTAAATTCTCCCTTGACATCCATTTTGTAAATGCCTTTGGAAATTTTTTCATTTAAAATTATTTCAACTTTTTCGTATGATTTATTCTCCATAAATATCCTTCCTCATATTTAAAACGGCTTCTCTTGTATAATGAGCAAATCTTTCTTCTCCGTCTTCAAATTTTTGATAGTATTTTATAATTCCTCTTGAAGAGTTTACAACTCCACCATTGAAGTCATTCAAATAAGTTCTGATGTCTTCTGCTTTTGCACCTTGTGCCCCATATCCCGGTAATAAGAAGAAAATATTTTTATATCTTTCTCTTATCTTTTTAGCTTCTTCGCTATGAGTTGCCCCTACGACAAACCCCAAAGGAGAATATCCGCATTCAGAAGTTAATTCATCAGCAAATTTTTTAAGTTCATCTCCAACCTTGAAGTAAAGAGCCTCTCCATTGTAGTCAAGACATTCAATATCCTTTGCTCCCTCGTTTGAAGTTCTAAGTAAAACGAAAACTCCCTTTTCTCCCGTTTTTAAATAATCTAAATAAGGTGTGATACTGTCCATTCCCATATATGGATTAAGAGTTATAAAATCCGCTTCAAACTCTCCTTTAAAATGTGCCTTTGCATATTCCTTTGCAGTACTTGCAATATCTCCTCTTTTAACATCTCCGATACTTAAAAGTCCCTTTTCTTTAAGGTATCTTAAAGTTCTTTGATAAGCAATAAGACCTTCAAGTCCGTTAGCTTCATAATATGCAATTTGTGGTTTGTATATTGCTACAATATCGCTTGTTGCATCAATTATTGTCTTATTGTATTCAAAAATTATATCTGAAATTTTTTCGTGTTTTTGTTTAATATAATTTGGAATATAATCTAAATGGCTGTCAAGTCCTACACAAACAAATCCTTTTTCTTTTACTGCTTCATATAATCTATCTACTATCATTAAAATTCTCCTTTATATTTAATTTCTCCCGCTTTAATTGTCATAAGCACTTCTCCGTAAAGTTCCATTTTATCAAAAGGTGTATTTTTTGCTTTTGATGCAAATTTACTTGAATCTACAACAATTTTTTTATCAGTATCAACTATAACCAAATCTGCAAAATATCTCTCTTTTAAAAGACCTTTTTTAATTCCCATTAAATTAGCTCCCCCATAGGACATTACCTTTGACAAAGTTCTTATGTCGATATTTTTCTCTTTAACTAATTTTGTATTACAAATCGCAAAGGCAGTTTCAAGTCCAACAAGTCCCGGACTTCCATTCGCCTTATCCTCTGCAGTATGTGGTGCATGATCCGTTGCAATTGCATCAACAGTTCCATCCAAAATTCCATCAATCAAAGCATCTACATCAGCCTTTTCTCTTATCGGCGGATTTACTCTGTAGGAATTATCCCAAAGTGCAATATGATGTGGAGTTACTTCGCAAGTAACCTTTACTCCCTCTTTTTTCCCACGTCTTACAGCTTCCAAAGAGTCGATTGTACTGACATGGCATAAATGAATTCTTCCATCCAATCTCTTTGCAAGATAAACATCTCTTAAAGTCATAAGGTCTTCTGCTATTCTATAATCAATAGGAGAAAGTTCACTTTCTGCATGTATCATTATGATTTTATCGTATTTTTTCGCCTCTAAAATCGCTCTATACATTGTAGTTTCAGAAAGCACACCCTTACCGTCATCGGATAAAAATTTTGCATTTTCAAATTTTGAATAGTCAACCAAATTTTTTCCGTCAAAATTTTCAGTAACTGCAACTATTTGATTAATATCAACTAAATCTAATTCCTTTGCTCTCTTCATTATATCATTATAAGTTTCCAAATCACTGCAAATCGGTTTAGTATTTGCCATTGTATTTACAGTTGTATATCCACCTCTTAAAGCTGCAAGCGAACCTGTTTTTAAATCTTCCTTATAAGTAAAACCCGGATCTCTAAAATGTACATGCAAATCTACAAATGCAGGCATAACAGTCTTTCCCTTTGCATCTATAATTTCATAACTATCATCAAAACTCAAATTTTCGCCAATCTCTACAATCTTTCCGTCTTCAATCTTTATATCTCCAACTTTATTTATATTTTTATCCACCAAGATTGCATTTTTAACTATTTTTTTCATTATGTCCTCCACAAGAATACAAATTATCACAGTAATTACATCTATAAATTCCCTTTTCTCTATTAACTAATATAAATTTATTTGGAACATTTTCGTGGCAAGTTATGCAACGTGGATTTTTACATTTTATAAAACCCTCTACTTTTTCCGGTAAAATCATTGAAAGTTTTTCCTTGATTTTTTCGTTTTCTATGATGTTTACAGTCAAATCTTTATCGATTAAACCTAAAATCGCAAGGTCAATATCCATAACATTTTCAATCTTTATCATGTCTTTTTTGCCATATTTTTTAGAATCTGCATTCATTATAAGTGCAACTGTAAAATCTGCACTATCCAATTCTAAAAGTTTAAAAATTTCATATCCAAGACCCGGTTTAATATGGTCTATTACAATTCCATTTGAAATACTATTAATATTTAACATTATTTTACCTCCAATAATTTTAAGATTAATGCCATTCTGATTATCATACCGAATTTAACTTGATTAAAATACTTTGCTCTATGGTCTGAATCGACTTCTGTCGCAATTTCATTTACTCTTGGCAATGGGTGAAGAATTATCATATCATCCTTTGCTGTTTTCATCTTCTTATTATCTAAAATGTAAGTATCTTTAAGCCTTACATAATCAGCCTCATTGAAAAATCTTTCCCTTTGAACTCTTGTCATATATAGAATATCAAGTTTATCCATAACTTCTTCAATTGTTCTAACTTCGATAAACTCAACATTACGGTCGTTTAGATACATCTTGATATATTCAGGAATAACAAGCTCAACAGGTGAAATAAAGATAAATTTATTTCCCTTAAACTTTGAAAGTGTCTTAACAAGTGAATGAACAGTTCTTCCGAATTTTAAGTCCCCACAAAGACCAATAGTCATATTTTCCAAAGTTTTCTTATTTTGAGAAATTGTAAGTAAATCTGTAAGAGTTTGAGTGGGATGTTGATGTCCTCCGTCTCCTGCATTAATAAAAGGAACAAGTGTTACTTCTTTAGCAAGCTCTGCAGAACCCTCGTGTGGATGACGCATAGCTATAATATCAGAATAACAACCTACTGTTCTTATTGTATCTTGTAGGCTTTCCCCTTTAGTTGCTGATGAAACTTTTGGATCCGGAACAGTTATACAACTTCCACCAAGTCTAAGCATAGCCGCTTCAAAACTCAATCTTGTTCTTGTTGACGGTTCAAAAAATAATGATGCTAAAATCTTTCCCCTGCATTTTTCTGAAAATTTTTCAGGATTATTATAAATCTCTGCTCCTAACTCCATAAGTTCAAGTAATTCTTCACAAGAAAAATCTTCACTACTAACTAAATTTCTAAATTCTTTCATACAATCCCTCCTATTAAGTCATTTTGTCATAATCACAAAAAAAGGAAATAACTAAAAGTTATTTCCTAAAATTTAAAATATTAACGAAAAATATTGAATATAATTCCTTTACAAAGTCCTTAACAGCTTTGATAAAGGGAAATTTTATAAACTCAAAAAAAATGCTAGAAATACATTTTTTAAAAAATGAATTCCTAGCTAAATTACTAAGTTTATTAAAAAGAGAAAATTTAAGAACAAAAACAGAAGAGTCAATTAAACAATTTTTATTGCTATTAAAAACTGACATTTTAACTATATTTGTCATAAAATTTACCTCCGTCAAATTTTCTTTGATTATTATACAATAATAGAACTATATTGTCAATACATTTTTAAAAGATTTCACAAAAAAACTCCACCTTTTTGGTGGAGTATTCTACTTATTTAATAAGTCCGGTTTAAATGTCGGAACCATATCTTTTAAGATATCTGTAATTTCTTTTTTATCCAGAGTGTTTTTAACTTTATCAAGTCTTTCAAGTCCGTCTTTTAGTGCTTCTACATTGTGAACTATCGGTTTTTCTATAAATATTTTTTCGTAATCAGTTGCTACTGAATTTTCCATATTTAATAGTATTTCTTCATAAAGTTTTTCTCCAGGTCTAAGTCCAGTAATCTTTATGTCGATGTCTTTATAAGGTTCATAGCCAGAAAGTCTGATAAGATTCTTTGCCAAGTCAAGAATTTTAACCGGTTCACCCATATCGAGTATAAAGATTTCTCCTCCTTTGGCGATTGCTCCTGCTTGTAATACAAGTTGGCAAGCTTCAGGGATTGTCATAAAGTATCTTATTATGTCTTCATGAGTAACTGTAACAGGTCCGCCTTCTTTGATTTGATTGATGAAAAGTGGAATTACTGATCCGTTTGAACCTAAAACATTTCCGAATCTAACTGCAACAAATTCAGTTTTGGATTTTTCGTTAAATGTTTGAACTAACATTTCACAAATTCTCTTTGTAGTTCCCATTACAGATGTCGGATTTACAGCCTTATCTGTTGAAATTAAAACAAATCTTGAAACGCCATGCTTATCACAGGCTCTTAGAACATTTAATGTTCCAAAAACATTGTTTTTAATTGCAGAAGTTGAACTGTTTTCCATAAGTGGAACATGTTTGTGTGCAGCTGCGTGAAATACTACATCCGGTTTGTATTTTCCAAATATAATATCCATTCTTACTGCATCCCTTATTGATTCAATTTCTACAACTAAATCCAAGTCCTTATAATGTCTTACAAGTTCCATTTGAATTTCATAAGCATTATTTTCGTAGATGTCTAAAATTATCAATCTTTTTGGACTGAATTTCGCTATTTGTCTGCAAAGCTCGGAGCCAATTGAACCTCCTCCGCCTGTTACCAAGACCGTTTTATTTCTCAAGAAATCATTTAGCACTTCCTGATCTAATTTAACTTCATCACGTCCAAGTAAATCTCCAATTTCAACATCTCTTAAATCTCTTATATTTAATTTTTGATCATCAATTAATTCATACATTCCGGGAATTATTTTAATCTTCATGGAAAGTTTTGAACAAATATCCGAAATGTCTTGTTGAATTTCTCTATTCGCTGAAGGCATTGCCAAAATAACTTCATCAATTCTATATTCACTAATAGCTGAAATTATTTTTTCTTTTCCACCAACAACCGGAATTCCTAAAATTTCCGTTCCTACCTTATTTTTATCATCGTCGATAAAAGCTACAACCTTATAACCTAGTTCCTTATGTTTTCTAAGTTCATTAAGTACTAAAACGCCGGCATCTCCGGCTCCAATGATTAAAACTCTTTTAAGTTTCTCAACAGGAATTGAAAAAACCAAATTTTTTCTAGCCTTTGAAAGATATCTAGTACCTGTAACAAAAAACATATCAATTACAAACACAAGTGCTATAACGCTTCTTGGAAATCCTACATTCATCGAAATTAAAAATATTCCGGTTAGAACATTTGCAATAACTATTGCCATAAAAATTCTAAACAATTCTTTAAAATCGGCATATCTCCACATTATTCTATATAATCCGAACAGAGCGAAAACTACAATTTTAATTAACACTATAGGCACTATCCATCTCATATACATATGCCAATAACTTGTAGGAATATGCCAATCAAACTTTAATAAAAAGCCCAAATAGTAACAAAGATTTATAACTATAATATCCAATATTATTAAAAATATTTTTCTGGCCATTATTATTCTCCCATTTTAAACTCTGAAGATACCAATTTTTTCAAGTATTCTTTTATAGCATTTTGATTTGATTCATCCTTCAAACCATATTCGATACTTGCAATCAAGACTCCAAGTTTATTTCCGACGTCATAAGTTTTTCCGTCGAACTTGTAGCCTAATAAATCTCCTTTTAAAGTTAATTCATTTAAGGAGTCTGTAAATTGTATTTCTCCATTTTTCCCCGCTTTTTGATTTTCCAGAATTTCAAAGATTTCATTTTTAACAATGTATCTTCCGACCATTGCCAAATTTGAATTCGTTTCATCAATATTCGGTTTTTCTATAAGTCTGGTTGAGTCAAAAATATTCTTTTCTATTTCTTTGCCTTCCAAAATGCCGTAATTATGCCTTTTTTCATCAGGCACAATTTCAACACCTACCACTGTTTTTCCGTATCTGTTATAAATATCGACAAGCTCTTTTGTACAAGAACTGTCTTTACAGTCAATTATAACATCACCCAAAACAACGCAGAAATCTTCGCCATTCACAGCTTCTTTTGCACAAAGAATCGCATGACCCAATCCTTTTTGTTCTTTTTGAATTATAAAACTTATCTTACATTTTAATATCTTTTCCAAAGTTTCAATGTCTTTTTTCAAAACATTATTAGAATTTTTAACTCTTAAGTCAATTTCAGAGTTAAAATGTTTATCGATAGTAAAATAATCTTCGTTTACAATGAGAATTACCTCATCAATTCCCGCTTCTACAACTTCTTCAATAACATATTGCAAAGTCGGTTTGTCAAAAATCGGCAACATTGCCTTTGGAACACCCTTTGTTGCAGGGAACATTCTAGTTGCAAGTCCGGCAGTCGGAATCACGACTTTTTTTATCTTCATAATTACACCAATGCCTTTAAATTTTCAATTATATAATCAACTTGTTCATCTGTCAATAAAGTATGAAGCGGTAAAGTAATTTCTGACTTATAATTATCAAAAGCATTCGGATAATCTTTAATATCAAAGCCTAAATTCTTATAAGCTGTATGCATAGGTAATGGCTTATAATGAACATTTGTAGCAATTCCTCTTTCAGCCATTTTTACAATTATTTCATTTCTATCTTCTTCACTTGCACCCTCAATATTTACAATATAAAGATGACAACAAGATTTTCTATCTTCTTCAAAGTGAATAAAAGGCTTTATTCTTGTTCCTTCAAATCCTTTATTATATCTTTCCACAATTTCAAAACGTCTTTTCAAAAGACTTGGATATCTCTTTAACTGAGCTAAACCAATACCTGAAGCAATATCAGTTAAATTGCATTTGTAATTAGGAGCAACAATATCATACTCCCAGGAACCTAGTTTCGTCTTTGAAAGTGCGTCCTTTGACTGTCCATGTAAAGATAAAAGTTGAAATTCTCTATAAACTTCATCATCATTTAAACCTAAATTTCTATTCCAAGTAACTGAGCCACCCTCAGCAACAGTAAAGTTTTTAACTGCATGGAAAGAGAAACATGTAAAGTCTGCAATACTTCCACTTGGTTTTCCCTTATATACAGCTCCAAGTGAATGAGCTGCATCAGCCATAACTATAACTCTACCGATTTTTTCCTGTAATTTATTATTAGGTTTAAACAAAGATTTCTTTCTTTCTACAATTTCAAAAATCTCGTCATATTTACAAGGCTTCCCTGCCAAATCAACCGGAATAATTACCTTTGTCTTTTCTGTAATAGCATTTTCTAAAGCATCTAAGTCCATAAACTTATCTTCTTTATTACAATCAACTAAAACAATCTTTGCTCCAACATGATGAATAACACTTGCAGATGCTGTATAAGTATATGCACAAGTTATAACCTCATCTCCGGCTCCCACTCCAAGTAATCTTAAAGTAAGTTCCATTGCTGCTGTTGCAGAATTTAAACAAACAGTTTTATCTGTATTTGTAAAAACAGAAAGCTCTTGTTCTAATTTTTTAGTTTTCGGACCGGTTGTTATCCAACCTGATTTTAAAGTATCAACAACTTCATCAATCTCTAATTGGGTAATATCCGGCGGAGAAAATTCTATTCTCATATAATCACTATCCTATCTATTATTATTGTTATTGCTGTTGTTATTATTGTTATTATTGTTATTGTTTTTATCATCTTTATCTTTAGTAACATCAGCACTTTCATCACTTTTGTCCAAACTTGGTTTCTTCTTTTTATCAATAACGGCGCCTTTACCGGCTTTGATATTCTTGATTAAAGATTCCTTATCTTCTTCATCAACAACCAAATACTCCACATTTTCAACTTTTTCTTCATTTTTTTTGTCGTCTATAACAACTTTTCCAGTATGGAATTTTTGACAACCCACAAAAGAAAGACAAACTAAACAAATTGCAATTAAATTTCTTTTTTTCATAATGAACTCCTATTCACTATCCTTTTCAACCATAGGTTTCATTGTTGGGAAAAGTAAAACATCTCTTATAGTATCTTGATTTGTCAAATACATAATAAGTCTGTCAATTCCTATTCCCATACCACCTGTTGGTGGAAGACCTATCTCAAGCGCATTGATGAAATCATAATCCATCATTTGTGCCTCATCATCTCCGTTTTCTCTGGCTTCAACTTGTTTTAAAAATCTTTGTTTTTGATCTATCGCATCATTCAATTCACTAAAAGCATTTGCAATTTCTCCGCAATTTACAAAAGCCTCAAATCTTTGAGTATATCTCTTGTCTTTAGGATCTCTTTTAGCAAGCGGACTGATTTCAACAGGATGCTTAGTAACAAAAGTAGGTTGAACCATATATTCTTCACAAAATTCTTCAAAGAATAGAGAAATAATTTCTCCCCTTGTAGTATGTTCAGTAACTTCTATTCTCTTTTCAATAGCAAGTTTTCTAGCTTCTTCATCTGTTAAAATAGTTTCAAAATCAACTCCTGCATATTCTTTTACAGCGTCAACCATTGAAATTCTTCTCCAAGGTGGTTTAAAATCAATAACTTTACCCTGTAACTCAACTTCAGACTTTCCAACAACTTCCATACAAACAGTATAAACCATTTCTTCACAAAGTTTCATCATTTCTTCATAATCAACATAGGCTTGATACAATTCAATTGCAGTATATTCCGGATTATGAAGTTTGTCCATACCTTCATTTCTGAACATTCTTCCCATTTCATAAACTTTATCGAAACCACCTACAATTAATCTCTTTAAATATAATTCATTTGCAATTCTAAGATACATATCAATATCCAAAGTATTGTGATGAGTTATAAAAGGTCTTGCATTCGCTCCACCGGGAATTGTATTTAAAATAGGTGTTTCAACTTCCAAAAATCCTCTACTATCAAGATATTTTCTAATAGAAGAAATAATTTTACTTCTCATAACAAAAACATCTTTAATTTCAGGATTTACAATTAAATCTACATATCTTTGTCTATATCTTAAGTCAACATCCTTTAAGCCGTGAAATTTTTCCGGTAAAAGTTGTAAAGATTTTGTAAGTAAGACAACCTTTGAACTTCTTATTGATATTTCTCCTGCATGAGTTGTGAAAACTTCACCTTCAACCCCTACAATATCTCCAATATCCAAAGTCTTAACTTCTTCATAGCTTTCGCCTAAAACGTCAAGTTTATTAAAAAGTTGAATCTTTCCGGAAAAATCTTGCAAATCCATAAAACAAACTTTACCATGTCCTCTTTTAGTTCTAATACGGCCGGCAAGTCTTACAACTTTTCCCTCATAATTTTCATAATTATCCTTTATCTCTTTTGCATAAATTGTTCCTTCAAACTTCTCTATTTCATGTGGATCTTTACCTGAATCAACTAATTCCTGTAATTTTTGTCTTCTAACCAATAGCATTTCATTCAAATTTTGTTCTTCCACTATACCACCTCTTAATTTCTCTTTATATTTTGTATCTTGTATTCTACAACATTTCCGTTCGGTAATTGTACTTGAACTTTATTTCCTTTTTTCTTTCCTAAAATAGCCTTACCAACAGGTGATTCATTTGAAATTTTTCCTTCAAGAGGATTACTTTCAGCAGAACCTACAATTGTATATTCAAGCTTTTTCTTACTTTCAACTTGAACTAAAGTAACAGTAGCTCCCACATTAACAGTTTTTGTATCCAGCTCAACTTCATCTATTATCTTTGCATTTGCAATCATATTATCAAGTTTAACAATTTTTTCTTCTATCTGGGCTTGTTCATTTTTAGCTTCATCATATTCGGAATTTTCAGAAAGATCTCCAAAATCTCTTGCAATTTTTATTTTCTCTGCAATCTCTTTTCTCTTAACGGTTTTTAATTCTTCTAATTCTAATTCTAATTTTTTTAACCCTTCAGCAGTTAAAAATATTTCTTTTTCATCCATAATATCTCTCCTTAAAAATTTACAATACTATTCGTATAATTATACTAAATACGAAAAAAAAAGTCAATTCAACAACAGAAGTTATATATGTTTTGTTACAAAATTTTACAAGAGAAAACATTTGACTAAAGTATAATTTTATGATACAATAAATTCATAAAAGTATCAGTGTTGTACATCGTTTAGTTGATGTAGTGTTATGTTTTTAGTTAAATAATTTTAATAGGGAGGATGTTATGACTAAACTCCACTTTCGTGGAGCTTTTTGTTTTATATTATTTTTGAATTTTATTTACTTTTAATGTCTAGCTACTAATCAAAGATACTTCTTTTATACGTCATCTTGAGCGAAACGTAACAGAGCGGAGTGCAGTCAATCTAGCCCTAACTTTGCTTGTTTACAAGCAATAGTAGGTCTGACGCAAAGATTGTTCAAATCTTTGATTTGAGTACAATCGACTGCGGAGATCTCATACTTTTGCTTTAGCAAAAGTAAATGTATCGCAGATACATAAAATATGAAACTTTCATACTAAATAGGACTTTGAGAGATTTGCATAATAATTTTATCTAATTATTTTATTTTCAAGTCCTTTGCAGGACTTACTATTATTTGTAAACAAATAATAGTATGAGATCTCCAGAGTAATTGTATCTAAAGATACAATTACCCCGTCAGACCTACTTCTGCTTACAAGTAAGCAGAGTTAGGGCTAGATTCACTCCGTTTCACTACGGTCGAGATGACGTGTTGGGAGCATTTCTATTCAAAGTATTATAGACGTGAATTATTTTACTTTCTATTCAGTCGTTCCATCAAGCCTACTTTTGTTTACAAATAATAGCGGGTCTGACGCAAAGATTGTTCAAATCTTTGATTTGGCTATAATCGACTGTGGAAATCTCATAATTTTAAAAAAACACTTATCTAAATTATCTTACAAAAAAATTTTTTTAAACTACTTTTTTGTGTTTCAAAAAATATTTTTAAGGTATATATTAATTGTGTGGTAGTGTTTAAGATAATAAACTCCTCCCATAAGTTTTCCTTTTCTTTGCTACCACACTCTACATATTGACAGTACAAGTTTTCTTTTTTAATCTTCCCTGATTTTAATATAAATAAATCTTTCACTGTCATTGATATAATTTTGTTGCAATAAAAAGATGGATGTAAAAGAAACACCCATCTTTTTTATTTTGAAACAACAAGGTTCCCGGGAACCCACCCGATGCGAAATATCGTGGAAGGGTGGGGTTCTTATTATACTGTAATTTACTTACTTTTCTTTTCCAAAAATATCTACAAAATCATATTCAAGTTTTTTTGACTCTAAAACTAATAAATTTTTATTTTTTATTAAGATATCTTCAGGAATACCGTCTGCTGTTATATATTTTTTGCCATTTTTCTCTATTATTCTAGGATTGTAATATAGTTTAGGAATCGAATAAGCTCCTTTTTCATCTTCACCCTCTGTATCTATTTCTATAAAATCCGCATGTTTTTTCGCAACTTTAAATGCGTCTTCCTGTCTGTCGTATTCTATAGCAGTAGAATTTAAATAAATTCTAATGTAGCCCTTATAAGAAAAATAATCTCTATTTGTGAAAGATTTCATTTCTTCATAAGTTGTACTTTCAGAATATACATATCCTGATAAAGTCAATATACAACAACAGACTAAAATGTATTTAATAATTCTCTTCATAACAAATCCTCCTTTAGAAAATTCTATACAGCTTTTAATTAGTCTGATATAGTAACTTAATTATAACATATTAAATAATGCTTGTAAACACATTTTTAAACTTTTTTGCAATAAAAATTTATGATATTTTAAGGTGCTTTTCTCTAAGGTATTTATATCAGACAATAGATATTAGACAAAAATACTCAAAATTTATTATTGCACAAAAAAGCGTAGGCAAAAATACCTACGCTTAATTTTATAAATATTAAATTATTTCTAACCTAGTCTTTGTTTTGCATCTGATGCTCTTCTTAATGCTTGTCCCGCATAGTTAATTGAAAGCATTAGAACAAGTACTAACATTGATGCAGGGAACCAGATATACATTCTATCTCTTAAGATTGTAGGGTCTAACGCCTTGTTGATAAGAGTTCCAAGTGAAGGTACCCCAGGTGGTAAACCGAATCCAAGGAATGTAAGCCCGATTTCAATTCCCATATTTCCGGCTAAGTCCAAAATAGCACTAATTATAAGAATTGAGCTGATATTTGGCAAGATTCCACCAAACATTATCTTCCAAGCTGGTGTTCCCATTGTCTTAGATGCACTTATATAATCACGCCTTCCTTCTGAAAGAGCTTTTGATCTTACAAGTCTAGCAATACCTACCCAATAGAATACACTCATTATAAATACGAATGTAACCATATTGTATGAAGGTACTAATGTTACGAATACTATGATAAGCATAAGTATAGGCAATACTTGAATAAAATCTATAATTCTCATGATGATGTTATCTACGATACCACCATAATATCCGATAATCAACCCTACAATAATCCCTACTACATTAGTTAAAATCGTTACTGATGCACCTATAAGGATTGAATTTCTTGTTCCGATGAAAAGTTGTCCCAAGAGAGGTCTTCCTGCTTGGTCAGTTCCTAAAAGATATCCTTCTTCTCCCGGTCTTAAAAATGAATTCATCAGATTTACTTTCATTACTTCTTCTACGTCGAAGAACAAACTTCCTATAAATACTGTCAATATTATTATTGTCAATACTGCAAGTGAAAATGTCGCCAATTTATCTTTTCTAAATTCCCTAACGATTACATGAAAAGCACTTGGTGTAATTTCTTGATTATGTAGGGAAGCATCTTTTTCCATTTCTTTTTTCTTACTCATTTTATCACTCCTCCTACTACTCTATTCTTATTCTTGGATCAACTATACTCATAATGATGTCTGATAACAAACTTCCAAGCAGAGTCATAAATCCAAAAATCATAATCAATGATGTCAATACTGAATAATCTCTTGACAATATAGCTTCCATAAATAATTTTCCCATTCCCGGATAACCAAAGATTGTTTCCATAAATACTGAACCTGAAATAAGTCCTGTTAATGTGAAACCGAAGAATGCGGCTATCGGTAAAAGAGAATTTCTAAAGATATGATGTGAATAAACCTTATCAATAGGTACTCCCTTACTTCTTGCAGTTCTTACATAGTCTGAACCTTTAGCATCTATAACTTCATTTCTCAAATATTGAACTGTTGCTGTTGTAGCAATTAAAGCATAACAAATTGCAGGCAATATCATATGTCTTAATCTACTTATAACATAAGCAAATCCTGTAACTCCCGGATCAACTGAGCCTGATGATGGGAACCAATGTAATGTGTAAGCGAATAACAAAATCATAAGCAAGTAGAAGATGAAACCCGGAATGGCATAAGTTACAAAGTTATATAATGTAACAGCTTTATCGAACTTACTTCCGCTATATCTACCCGAGAAAATACCAAGAGGCAATGCTAATGCATATAATAATGTTACACAAAGTAGTGATAACCAAAATGTATTTCCAACTCTTTGTCCTAAAAGTGCAGCTACCGGCATCTTAAATCCATAACTTGTACCGAAATCACCATGGAACATATTTGTAATCCATCTCCAGTATTGTTGGTACCAAGGATCATAGAATCCGAATTTTCTTCTCAACGCTTCTATCTGATTAGGATCAGTTGTTGGTGTAATTTGCCCTGTGAAAGGATCACCAGGCATTAATTTAGCCAAAATAAATACTATGATACTTAATATTATTAGTTGAGGTATCATCAAAAGGAATCTTCTTAACACGGTTTTCCACATATTATTTTCCCTCCTTTTTTGCTACATAGTGAGTATCTGTAAGTTTAACTAAATCAAATACTTTACCATTTTCGTCGTAGTAATCTTTTTCTAATTCTTTATACTCTTGTTCCACTTTTACTCTGTTTGCAATTAATTGCTCTTTTAATCTAGGATCTGTTTCCGGAATGGCCGCAATCAATCTCTTAGTATAAATATGTTGAGGATTTTTGTAAATGTCTTCCTTTGTTCCTCTTTCAACAAGTCTTCCTCTGTACATAATATTTATGTAATCACACATATGCTTTACAACTCCAAGGTCATGAGAAATGAAAAGGTATGACAATCCCATATCTTTTTGAATTTTTTTCATAAAGTTCAAAACTTGTGCTTGAACTGAAAGGTCAAGAGCAGAAACCGGTTCGTCCGCTATGATAAGTCTAGGATTTAAACTTATAGCTCTTGCAACACCGATTCTTTGTCTTTGACCACCGGAAAATTCAAATGAATATTTATATAGTGCATCTCCCGGCATACCAACTATATCTAAAAGTTCTAAAACTCTTTTTCTTTCTTCTGTTACAGTCATTTTTTCAAAGTTTCTTAGAGGTTCAGCAATTATATCGATAACTCTCTTCTTAGGGTCCAAACTTGCCATATTATCTTGGAAAATCATTTGAACATCTCTTGTAAACTCTTTGTCTTTTCTTACCATTTTCTTAGTAAGAGTTTTTCCGTCAAAAATAACTTCTCCACTAGTAATCTTTTCAAGACCGATTATGGCTTTCCCGATAGTACTCTTACCACTACCACTCTCTCCTATAAGTCCATAAGTTTTTCCTTTTTCAATAAACATATCTACGCCGTCAACAGCTAAAACATGATCGATTATCTTATTGAAAAATCCTCCTCTTATAGGATAGTGAACCTTTAGGTCTTTAATTTCTAAAAAGCTCATTAATTACCCTCCTTTTCATCAAAATGAAAATTCTTATAACAAGTACATCTTACGAAATGTCCAGGTTCAACTTCATGCATTGTAGGATTTTCTTCATGTTCTTCATCACTTATCCAAGGAATTCTGGCTTTAAACCTACAACCTTGTCTTGGTAAGTTTTTAAGTGAAGGAACCATACCTTGTATAACGTACAAATCTTCATCATCTGCGTCCATTTGAGGAATGCTGTTCAACAAACTCCTAGTGTAAGGATGTTTTGCGTTTGTAAATAACTCTAAAACAGGTGCTTCTTCAACTATTTGTCCGGCATACATTACACAAACTCTGTCTGCAAGCTGAGCAACAACTCCTAAATCATGAGTAATCAAAATAATTCCGGCATTAATTTCCTTTTGAATTTCAACCAAAAGGTCTAAGATTTGTGCTTGAATTGTTACATCAAGTGCAGTTGTCGGTTCGTCCGCTATAATAATCTTAGGTTTACAAGCAAGAGCAATTGCAATGATAACTCTTTGTCTCATACCACCTGACAATTCATGCGGATATTGTCTTGCAACACGAGGAGGATTAGGAATACCAACTTGTTCAATCAATTCCAAAACTCTTGCTTTTCTTTCTTCAGCATTCATTTTTGTATGATAAATCAAACCTTCCTCGATTTGTTTTCCTATTCTTTGCAAAGGATTTAAAGATGAAAGCGGATCTTGAAAAATCATTCCAATACCTTCTCCTCTAATTTCATTAAATTCTTTTTCTGACAAACCTACTAAATTTTTCCCTTCAAACCAAATTTCTCCTGTTGAACGAGTATAATTCGGATTATGTAAACCCATAATAGTAGTAGCCAAAGTCGATTTACCACAACCACTTTCTCCTACTATAGCTAGTATTTCATCAGAGAATAATTTCATATCTACGCCATCTACTGCGTCAAAATATTCATCACGGATTCTAAAACTTGTGTGTAAATCTTTAATTTCCAAAAGTAACTCTTTTTGATCCATAGATTCTCTCCCCCTAACTTTGTGTTTTGGTATTATTCTCTATAAATTCATAAACACATTTTAAAGCTCTCTATATTTATAAAAAATCAAAGTGAAAAGGAATAAAAAATTTAAAAAATAATTCCTTATAAAACAAAAATCAACTTAAGATTAAAACAATTTTTGTCAATAAATGTATCTATGTTATAAATTCAATTATAATTATACAATATTTAAAATGAATAATCAAGTGTCTTGAAAACATTTTTAAAGTTCATTGTTCAAAATGATGAGCTATTTTAATAGTGCATATTTATTCATTTTTTATATTTTTTAGAAAAAACATAATTCTCTTTTTATTTATTACAGTCTCTTTAATAACACAACTTTGTCATATTATCCCCTTGAGCATCAAATAATTTATATCAATTTAATCTGTTACAAAAATAAAAATCATTTTGAATAATTTTACAACTTGTAAAAAGCCAATCGAGGTAAAATCTAAAAATTTTAACCCGAAACAAAAAATAAAATGAAATTCGTTTCTTAAATTTTTATAAAAATTGTGTAAATTACAAAAAACGGCATCTAATCACTCCAGATACCGTTTTTGTTATAACACATATATGTTTAAAATACTCTATTTCTATTTTTCTACAATTTCAATTTTATCATCGGCTTTTATCTTTCCACCTTTTATTACTTTTGTGAAGATTCCCTCTCTTGGCATAACACAATCTCCAACTATATGTCTTATTTCACAGCCTAGATGACATTCTTTTCCTATTTGTGTAACTTCAAGAATACAGTCTCCTACTTTTAAGATTGTACCAATCGGCAATTTGTAAAGGACAATTCCTTCAGTTAAGATATTTTCTGCAAAATCTCCTGCTGAAAGTGTAGGAAGTTTTTCTTTCATAGCTTCCATACTTTCAACTCCAAGCAAACTTACTTGTCTATGCCATTTTCCTGCATGAGCGTCGCCGTTTATTCCGTAATCTTCAATTAATTCTATGTACTCTACGGGATGTTTTTTTATTCCCTTTCTTTCACTTATACTTACTGCTAAAACTTTCATTACTTAACCCTCACAAAATCTCCGCTTTTTCCACCTGATTTTTCCAATAATTTAATATCTGTTATTTCAATATCCCTTTGAATTGCCTTGCACATATCATATATTGTTAGAGCTGCTATTGAAACCGCTGACAGTGCTTCCATTTCAACTCCAGTTTCCCCGACACATTTAGTTGTGGCAATTATTTCTATTTCAAAGTTTTCATAGTTCATATTAAATTCAATGTCAACACCAACTAAATTTATCGGGTGGCACATTGGAATTATATCGGAAGTTTTTTTCGCTCCCATAATTCCTGCAACTTGAGAAACTGCTAGAACATCTCCCTTTTTAACTTTTCCATTTACAACAATATTAAAAGTTTCTTCATTTAATTTAACTTTTGCAAAAGCCTTGGCAATTCTTTTAGTTTTTTCTTTTTCTCCAACATCGACCATTTTTGCACGACCTTGATCATTAATATGAGTTAAAACTTTTTCTTCCATTTTAACCTCCGATTTTATTCATATCTCTTGCACTTTCACTCTTTCCGTCTTCAAGATGATGTTTTTCAGGTTTTTCATAAATTCCTCTCTTGAAAACTTCTTCAAGCTCTTCTCCACTCAAGCCTTTAAGATTTATTTCATCTTTTGAATGTAGGCAAGGTTTCAGTTTTCCGTCGCTTGTTAATCTTATACGATTGCAATCTTCACAGAATGAACAACTTATAGGGCTTATGAGTCCTATTCTACCCTTTTGTCCTTTTATTTTATAAATTTTTGCAACTCCGGAAACTCCGTCGAACTCCAATTTTGGAACTTTTTCTAAAACAATTTTGTTTGAAATAAATTTATCCTTACTCCAATTTGCAGTTTCTCCAATTTGCATAAGCTCGATAAAACGAACTTCCAACTCGTATTCATTTGCTAAATTTACAAAATCTTCTATTTCATCATCATTAAAGCCCCCGATTAGAACTACATTTATCTTGACCTTAAAGCCCTTTTTTATAGCATAAAAAAGACTTTCCATAGTCTTATCAAAATCATTTCTCCTTGTTATATCATTGTACTTTTCTTTTATCAAAGTGTCAAGGCTGAAATTTATTCTTCTAACTTTATTTTCAAAAAGTTCATCTGCCATCTCTTTTAGATAAACTCCATTTGTCGTTATTGCAATATCTTCAATTTCATTAATTTCAGAAATCTGTTTACACAAATTAATAAAACCGCGACGAACCAAAGGTTCCCCGCCTGTTAACCTAATTTTTTTTATTCCGTTTTTCGATGCGACTTTAACTATTTCAACAATTTCTTCAATGGATAGAATATCACTATGACAAAGACTTTCAACTCCACTTTCGGGCATACAGTATTTGCATCTTAGATTACATAAATCAGTAACTGAAATTCTAAGGTAGGTGATATTTCTTCCAAATCTATCTTTCATATAATCTCCTATCTCGATTTTTAATTATTTTTCTCTTCCAGCAAAATTAAATCTTCTTTTCTTAAAGTAATAAAAAGATTATTTTCGTTTTCAACCTTTTTCCAAACATCCTTAGTTACTTCAACCCTTATGGATTTTCTTGCACCTTTTTTACGAACTAGGATTATAAAAGTAAAAACATCCTCAATAACCTTGTCGATTTCAACTTCAAATGAATTTTCTTCTGATTTTACAAATTCGATAAAATGCGCACGAACTCCTAAAACTTTATGATTTTTTAAAATCATATCGCTAGTTTCAAGCTCAACATCCCAGTCCTTTGCTCTAAGTCTATTTTCTGAAATTCTTTCAATTTCGGAAAAGTTTTTACAACCTGAAATAAGGCAGGACGAAAAAGTTTTTGGATTTTTAAAAAGCTCTTTCTTTTCCATAAGCTCTTCGCTTTTCCCTTTGCACATTACACAAATTTCATTACAAAGTCTATATACTTCTTCCCTACTATGTGAAACTAGAATTGTAGGAATTTTATATTTTCGTAAAACTTCAGAAACTTCCAATTCTATCTTCCATTTTAAATAGTCGTCTAATGCAGAAAAAGGTTCATCTAAAAGAATAATTTCCGGTTTATTTATGAGTAATCTCGCAAGAGCAACTCTCTGTTTTTCTCCACCGGAAATTTCATATATTTTCTTATCTTTTAAATGAGAAATTCTCATCTCTTCAAGTTTTTCCATAATTAATTTATCAAAATTTTCTCTTTCTCTTATACCCACTTTAATATTTTCATATACATTCATATTGGGAAAAAGGGCATAATCTTGAAATAAATAACCTATTTTTCTGTCTTTTGGTGAAATATTTATCTTTTTTTCAGAGTCGAATAGAACTCTATCATTTAATACAATTCTTCCTTTATCTGGTTTTTCAATTCCTGCAATACATTTTAAAGTAAGACTTTTTCCACTTCCTGATGCTCCTAAAAGCCCCATTATTTCATTGTCAAATTCAAATTTCGTTTTTAAATTAAATTTGCCAAAACTCTTTTCAATATCAACATAAATCATAAATTACTCCAATTTTTATTTAATCTTTAACCGCTTTCTTTTCCAACATATTTATAATGATAAGAACTGTAAATGAAATTACAATATTTACAAGCACCCATCTATAAGCCAAAGCATCATTTCCCGTTCTCCAAAGTTGATAAACGGTAGTAGAAATTGTTGCTGTATCTTTCGGAGTATATCCTGAAACCATACTTGTCGCTCCATATTCGCCCAAGGCTCTTGCAAAACTTAAAACAAGTCCTGCCAAAATTCCCTGTTTGCAATTAGGCAAAGTAATTCTCCAAAAAATCCAAGTATTACTCTTTCCAAGCGTTTGAGCAACATATTTTAAATTCATATCGAAATTTTGAAAAGAACTTCTGGCTATTCTATACATTAGAGGAAAAGTTACGACTACAGTTGCAAAGATTGCAGAATACCAATTCATAACAAGTCTTATTGAAAATTTTTCCAAGAAAAAACTTCCTATTGCACTCTTTGGAGATAATAATCTCAAAATGAAAAAGCCGATAACCGTAGGCGGTAATACTAAAGGAAGTGTTAGAATAACATCCAAAATTCCCCTTACAAATCTATTAAGTTTTGAAATATAATATGCTAAGAATATACCGATAAAAAAAGTTATCACAGAAGAAATTAATGCAATTCTCAGCGAATTTAAAAGAGGATAAAGATCCATAAACACTTCCCTTTCGTACTACTATTTTTTAAAAATATTTTTTAAATTATTTTGCCATTGTAAAGCCAACTTTTTCAAAAATTGCCTTACATTCATCACCTTTTAAGAATTCTAAAAATTCTTTAGCTTCTTTAGAGTTTTTAGAATTTTTCAAAACTGCTGCAGGATATAAAACAGGAGTCTTAATCATTCCTTCTTTTGCAGTTGCAACAACTTCAAGTCCTGCTGAATAAGCGTCAGTTGCATAAATTATACCACAGTTTGCAACCCCTTCTTTAATCCAAGTTGTAACTTCTTTAACATTGCTTCCTAAAGTAACTTTCTTTTGAATTTCATCCCAGATTTTTAAGTTTTTCAAAAGTTCTTCTGAATATTGTCCAACTGGAACATCAGAGTTCCCAAGTGCGATTTTAGAAATTTCAGCTTTTGTTAAATCTGTAAAATCTTTAAGTCCTAAAGAATTTCCCTTTACAACAGCAAGAACAACCTTATTTTCCAAAAGATTGAATCTAGTTGCTTCGTCAATAACTACACTTGATTCCGGAGTCTTTGACTTATCCAAAGCATTCATTTGTTTTTGAGCTGCTGAAATGAAGATATCCGCATCAGCACCTTGTTCGATTTGTTTCTTTAAAGTTCCTGAAGAATCAAAAGTATAAACCAATTCAATATCCTTATGTTTTTCTTCATATACTTTTTTGATTTGTTCCATTGTTTCAGTCATTGAGGCTGCACAAAAAACAGTTAGTTTCTTCTTTTCTGTCTTTTCAACTTTAGTTTCTTTCTTATCTGCTTGTTTAGAAGAACAAGCAGTAATTCCAAAAATCATTGTTAAAACTAAAAATACTCTTAATAATTTTTTCATAAAATACTCCTTATACTATATTTGACTTTTAGTCAAATAAATTTTATCATCTAAAGGAAAATAAGTCAATAACTAATCTTTAGTTATCTTAAAAATAATCGAACGTTTTTTACTAAAATAACCATTGCGGGTGTGGGGTTTTTAATAATTATATAATTTTTTTATTTTTTACTATATTTATAATGAAATTTTGATATTTATTTACTTTTAACGTCTAGTTATTAAACGAAGCTATTTCATATATACGTCATCTCGATCGTAGTGAAACGGAGTGGAGAGATGACGTGTTGGGAGTATTTCTTTGCAAAATATTGTGACGTGAATTATTTTGTTTTATAGACAATTACCCCCGTCAGACCTACTTTTGTTTACAAGTAAACAAAGTTAGGGCTAGATTGACTTCGTTTCACTTCGCTCAAGATGACGTGTTGGAGGTTTTTCTATTCAAAGTATTGTGACGTGAACTATTTTGTTTTATACAATGACTCCGTCAGACCTACCATTATCCTTTTTGCAATAAGAACCCCACCTTTCCACGATGCTTCGCATCAGGTGGATTCCCGGGAACCTTGTTGTTTCACAATAAAAAAGCAAGCTTAAAACTTGCTTTTAAAATTAACTATTTTCTCTTTTTTATTAAACCTAACCCAACTAAACTAACTAGTGCCATCGCTAATGAACCAGTAGCTACTGCAGTCTTTGGTAATTTTGCTTTTCCACTCTCTTTACCAACTTCCGGCTTTAACATTTCATTTTTATCGTTTGATCTTCCGTTTTCACCATTTGATTTATTATTTCCACCGTTTGGGTTTGAATTTGATTCCTTTTTAGTAGCACTTGCAACAAATACAGTATCTTTTTCAATTACAGTATTTTTTTCAGGTGTCCATTTCAAATCCTTATATCCTTCTTCAAGTTCAACATTTGGGAAATATTTTTGTTCTAAAACTGTTCCCTTCTTAACAGCATAAGTTTTAACTTTTCCTTTTTTTACTCCCTCTCCAAGTTTAAAAGTTACTTTTGCATGAGTTTTAGGAATAACTTGTTCATCTTCTATTTCAAAGACATCAAGTGGTTTCCATTTTCCAAATACTTCCATATCTTTTGTTATTTTAGTATCTTTTGTAAACTTAGTACCTGAACCATCAGCATTTGTATTCCAACCTTCAAAATTATAATTTTTCAAACTCTTATCTGAAATTTTAGCATTTGTTTCAGTTGAATTAGCTATTGATTGTCCTGCAAGAACGCTGATTTTTTCATGTTGTTGTTCTTTATCTCCAAATTTTGTAGTATTTTTATTGAAATCAATAACATTCTTAATTTTTACTTCAACAACTTTAACTCTTGTGCGTTCTCCTCCAGCTTTTTCTGCATAAGAAATAGCCAATTTTACAGAATTTTTTTGAGCATCTTTTAGAAAACTTTCTTGTATATAAGTTCTAAAAGTCCATTTAACAGGTTTACCTTTTGTTCTACCTACTAAGTTAGTTGCATAAATCATGTATCTTGAATTTTTAGCTAATGTATTCAATTCTCCTGATTTAGAACCTGAACCTTTTGTGAAGAATCTTTCAATATCATTATCAAAATCTTTTTCACCTTGTTTTCTGAATTTATAAGCATTTTCCCAATTAATATCGTATGAAAAAGCAGTTGCAGGTCCTTTTGGCTTTTCTCCATTTATCTTTAAATTTTCAGGATCTTTTAAAGAATTTGGAAGTAAAATTGAATGCCAATTATGATTATTCCATCCTTTTGGCGAAACAAGAGGCGCATAAACTCCTCCACCCTCAGAATTAACATTTGAAACAATTTCCCAATCAATATAAATTCCTCTCTCATCTTTGTTCAAATTAGCCTTATTTACTTTGATTGAATTTTCAATATTAACATCTTTAGCTTTGTTTCCAACAGTGAAAGATGTTGTCTTAGTTAATTCCTGAGCTGAAAATCCTTCGGCTTTAACATTTGTAGCAACTATGCTCGCAGAAACGGCTAAAGTTAATAAAAATGCCGAAAACCTTTTTGTTAAATTACTAACTCTCATGAATATCCCCCTTTTAAAATTATTCTTTTAAATAGTATCATAAAAATATATCCTTGTCAATTTATATATGAGACTTTTTTGTAATTTTAATATACAAATTTATTCACGAATATTTTCTCTCCTATATATCATTTTGAGCTAAATCAACTCTTTTCTACCAAACTTAAGATGACGTGTCAGGAACTTTTCTTTAAAAGTACTTTGACGTAAATTTTTTTCCTTACAAAAAAGAGAACATCTATTCGATTTTAGATGTCCTCCTATCAACAGCGTTCTATGCTGTATATTATTTTGTTATAGCTTGTTATTTAAAAGATTTTTATATAGAAATATTATAAGTTTTCTTTTCTCTTTCTTCTAAATACTGAAAATATAACTGTTCCTGACAATCCTAACAATACTGTATATAGAGCTGAATTACTTCCTGCTCCTGTCTTTGGTATTCTTTGTTCAGGTGTCCTTACGTTTGTTACTACAAAACCTTCTTTTTCATTTCCTGTAATAACACTCTTGTATCCATTTCCAACCGGTTCTTCTTTGATTGTATAAACAATCTTCTTTCCATCTTTGTATTCGTCAAGATCTGTAAAACTTCCTGTCCAGTTATTTGCTTTTGTTAAAACCAGTTTCTTTCCTGTTTCTACTCCGTCAGCCAATAATTTAATTGTTACACTATTTGGTCTTACTCCATCTTGGTCATTTTTGTCTTCCCAAGCCTTTGTTACTTGTAAACTTGTCTTTCCCGGTGTGTATGAATTCTTAACATCATATCCTTTTACTTCTGTAGTATATCCTTCTACTTTTTCTTCTGCAATAGTATAGTTAATTTCTTTTCCGCTTTCATACTTGTCAAGATTTTCAAATTTCCATTTCCAACCATCTGCTTTTGTAACTTTCTTTGAAGCTATTTTTGTTCCGTTCTTTAATAGGTTGATTGTTATTTCTGTCGGTCTCTTTCCGTCTTGGTTATCTTTGTCATTCCAAGTTTTTGTTCCTTCTACAAATGTCTTTTCAGGTTCTCTTGTATTTGTTACTATAAAAGTATTTTCTCCTGTTTTTGTTACTACACTTATATATCCATTTCCAACAGTTTCTTCTTTGATTGTATAAACAATCTTCTTTCCGTCTTTGTATTCGTCAAGGTCTGTAAATCTTCCTGTCCAGTTATTTGCCTTTGTTAAAACCAGTTTCTTTCCTGTTTCTACTCCGTCAGCTAATAACTTAATTGTTACACTGTTAGGTCTTACTCCGTCTTGGTCATTCTTATCTTCCCAAGCCTTTGTTACTTGTAAACTTGTTTTTCCCGGTGTATATGAATTCTTAACATTATATCCTTTTACTTCTGTAGTATATCCTTCTACTTTTTCTTCTGTAATAGTATAGTTAATTTCTTTTCCATTTTCATACTTGTCAAGATTTTCAAATTTCCACTTCCAACCATCTGCTTTTGTAACTTTCTTTGAAGCTATTTTAGTTCCGTTCTTTAATAGATTGATTGTTATTTCTGTCGGTCTCTTTCCGTCTTGGTTGTCTTTGTCATTCCAAGTTTTTGTTCCTTCTACAAATGTCTTTTCAGGTTCTCTTTTGTTTATTACATTAAATTCAGTATTTGAAGTTTGTGCAATAAAACCTGAATATCCATTTCCAACATCTTCTTCTTCAATTGAATATTGAATCTTTTTTCCGGCTTTGTATTCATCAAGATTATCAAAACTTCCCTTCCAGCCATTTACTGCTGTTAAAGTAAGCTTATCACCTGTTTCTACTCCATCGGCAAGTAATTTAATTGTTACACTTGTTGGTCTCTTTCCATCTTGGTCATTTTTATCTTCCCAAGCTTTTGTTACTTTAATACTTGTTTTGCTAGGAGTACGTGAATTTTTAACATTATATCCATCTACAATTTTTGTATATCCTGTTACTTCTTCTTCATCTATACTATATTTGATTAGTTTGCCTTTTTCATATTTTGGTAAATCCTTGAATTCATATTTCCACTTACCATCAGTGCCTTTTGAAACTTCTTTTGTTTCTACAACTACAGGAGTTTCATTTTCAACTTGTTTAAGTAATTTAACCTTAATTTTTGTCGGACGCTTTCCATCTTGGTTATCTTTATCTTCCCAAGTCTTTTCTCCTGCTATATTTACTTTTTCAGGTGTATGAGTGTTAGTAAGATTATAGCCATCCAATGAACCTACATAACCCGCTACTGAATCTTCTTCTATACTGTATTTAATTTCTTTACCTTTTTCATATTTTGGCAAATTCTTAAATTCATATTTCCAACCATTTGCTTTTGTAACATCTTTTTCTTCTACTTTACTTTTTATTCCGTTTACAGTTTTGTATAAAGTAACCTTAATACTTTCAGGTCTCTTTCCGTCTTGGTCATCATTATCGTTCCAAGTCTTTTCTCCTGATATATTTACTACTTCAGGTATATATGAATTTTTAATATTATATCCATCTACAGTTTTTGTATATCCTGTTACTTCTTCTTCATCTATACTGTATTTGATTAGTTTGCCTTTTTCATACTTATCAAGATTTTCAAAAGAATAAGTCCATTTACCTGTTGCATCAGCTTCTATTTCTTTTGTTTCTACAACTACAGGAGTTTCATTTTCAACTTGTTTAAGTAATTTAACCTTAATTTTTGTCGGACGCTTTCCATCTTGGTTATCTTTATCTTCCCAAGTCTTTTCTCCTGCTACATTTACTTTTTCAGTTTGTCTTGTATTTATTATTTTAAACTCTGTTTCTGATGGCTGTGTGATAAAACCTGCATATCCATTTCCAACATCTTCTTCTTCAATTGAATAATCAATCTTTTTTCCGTCTTTGTATTCATCAAGATTGTCAAAACTTCCCTTCCAACCATTTTCTTTTGTTAAAGTAAGAGTTTTATTAGTTGGTTGTCCGTTTGCAAATAACTTAACTGTTATACTTTCAGGTCTCTTTCCGTCTTGATTATCTTTATCTTCCCAAGCTTTTATTACTTTTACTTCTATTTTTGTCTTTTTATTCTTAATAGTTGTAATCGTTGCTTGGCCATCTATAATTTTTACCGGTATAGGCTTGTCATCACGCATATAACCGAGAGGTGCATCTGTCTCTATTATTTCATAATCACCTTGAGAAAGTCTTTCTGTTTCCGCCTCTCCTTTAGCATCAGTCACGATATTCCATACCTTGCTGGTATCTCCTTTTTTTATAATTTTAAACTTTGCATTTGCTAGAGGTTTATCAGTATTATCAGAATCTACTTTTTTAATTTTGATTTTGTTTGTTAAGTCACCACCACCGGAACCATTTCCTTCTGCAGATTGATAATAACTAGATCTTTCAATTGTTTCTTCTTTTGACTTAAATTCCGCTTTGTTTTTTAATTTTAATCCTTTTTCATAAGTGGATTTGTAAAATAGATACCATTGTGTTCCATTTAACTTACCATCTGCGGAATAACCTTTGTCCTTTAAGAAATCACTCATTCTAAAGGTAAATTTTCGCATATCTTTGTCAAAAGTAATATAATTTTTCAATTCTTCATATTTAATAGATTTATATTTATCTCCACTTATATCATCTCCGGTACTATTAAACTCTACTTGTTTAAGTCTAAATGTATCCGGTTTATATTTTATATTTAAAGGCAATACTCCCGTTTCAGATGTGAGCTCATCACTAATAACAACATTTGCAAAAATACCCTTTTTAAAATTTAACCTAAGAACCCATTCCGCTTCATTTAAACCATCTTGAGTTTTATTCGCCCACTTTACAAAAACCTCATTATTACTTACATTTGGTTTTGGTTTAATATTATGATTATATGTCTTTCCATCAAAAGTATAAGATATAGTATAACTTCCATCTGATTTCTTAATATATTTAGAAACATTAAATGCTGAATCAAAAGAGAATTCACCCTTTATATTCTCATGTGTTTCTACATATTCATTAAAAGTAACTACAACATCAGCACCACCATTGGTATTAGGAGTTGCAACTAAATGTCCCAAAACTTTCCCGTCTTCCGTTTTTAAATCAAACTCTATTTTATGTGCCAATCTGAATTCTTCCGGAATTTTAATTTTGAAAAAATCTCCTTTTTTTAAAGTCTTACCATGTTTACTAGCATCCCATTTAATCTTTATTTTAAATGCCTCATAGAAATTAAATGTGCCGGTTGGATTTTCATTATTATCTCTTACTATCTTAAACTCTACTATCGTAGCATCAACCTCTTTTGGAGTTCTCATAATATCACGAACTTCAGTAATAAAAGTTTGTTCTTTTGATTTATTTCTTTCAGTATCAGACTTTTTATCCTTCTCTATCTTTTTATTCTCACTCTTATTTTTTTCTAAAGTTTTTTCTGACATAGAATCTGTCTTTTTACCCTCTTTAGATTTAGTATTATTAGCTTTGATACCAGTTTTTATATCCACTTCTTTTTTTGTTTTTTCTATATCGTTTTCATTATGTTTAGAGCTATCAGTTAAACTCTTTTTGGCATCAGAGTTAATCTTTTTGTCAGTATAAACAATATTATTTTCATTACTCTTATTCGCAAAAGACACTTTTTCAAAACTAGGTGCAACAGTACCGAATAATAACACAAATATCATTAATATACTAATTACATTTTTTTTCACTATATTATCCTCCTTATAATTATTCTTTAAAATGGACCTTATATTTACTTTAATATTTTGATTATTTTATACAAGCAAACTTAAGTCTATTTTTAAAAATACCATAACACTCCAACTTATTCTCTCCTTACTATTATATTTATTAGAAATTATAATTATGGTATAAAACTCGTGATGTTTTTTATTATACCATATTTTTTTATAAAATTCAACAAAATATGGCGATAGAATTAAAAAAGCCATAAAACAAAGATTCTTCCTTTTTACGTCATCCCGACCGAAGTGAAACGGAGCAGAGAGATCTCATACTTTTGCTTTAGCAAAAGTAAATGTATCGTAGATACATATAGAACTTTTGTTTTTTATTTCTTTCAGACATACTATTATCCTTTTTACAATAAAAAAGAGATAATTTCCATTATCTCTGTACTATAATATTTTTTAAGTAGTCAACATCTTTTATTAATATTTTTTTCGTTTCAATCAACTCTATTATTCCTTTTGAATTTAGTTCCGCAAGTTTTCGGGTTACGGTTTCTCTTGTAAGCCCTGCAAAGGATCCCATATTTTCACGGCTTATATTTAATTCTAACAAAATTCCGTCGGCTTTTTTTATGCCGAAGTTTCTAGCCAAACTTAAAAGAAGTGATGCGACCTTTACATCTGCACTGTTTTCTATAAGTCTTGTTACTAAATCTTCTGCATGACGAATTCTTAAAAAGGATTCTTCCAAAATTTTTATTGTAACTTTTGGATATTTATTTATAATTTTATCAAAACATTCTCTGGAAAGAGAAATGACCAAAGTGTCTTCAATGGCTTGTCCATAGTAGATATAAGCTGTCTTTTTTATAAGATTAAGTCCGCCGATAAAATCATCTTTTTGATAGATATATAGCATTTGTTCAATTCCGGAACTGCTTATCGTAAAAACTTTTATTTTTCCACTTGCTATAATATACATTGTATCGGCTTTATCTCCGGGTTTAAATAAAAATGTATTTTTTTTGTATCTCATTATATTTAATTCATCTTTAAAAACATCTATTTCTTCAGTTGATAAATCAGAAAAAATTTGTAAATTTTGTAAATTAATATCTCTCTTTTTCATTTAAACCTCCTTAAACCATTTTGTAATTTTTATTCTAACATTTATTATAAATAAAATCAACAAATATTCATATTTTTTCGCTTAATGAAAAAACAGGTAAATTAATGATATAAAATTTTCCTGATTTTATTAAAAAAACCGAAAAAATATATTGACAAATATTTTTTTAGATGATAAAATAATGAAAATAAATTTTAAATTTGAAAGAAAGAGTAGAAAATTGAAAGTTTAAGAGAGTTAGTGGTTGGTGTGAACTAATACGGAAAATTTTTGAAAATCATCTTTTACAAAGGATTCGTGAAATGAGTAAGGAATCCCGCAGTGGTTTGCGTTACAAAAACCCGACATTGTTAGATGTTTGAGTGTTTCATTTTTTGAAAAATTAAGGTGGTACCGCGGAAGTTATTTCGTCCTTTGTTCTAAATAGAACAAAGGACTTTTTTTATTGTGAAACAACAAGGTTCCCGAGTACCCACCCGATGCGAAGCATCGTGGAAGGGTGGGATTCTTATTGCGAAATAATTTACCACCCTTTATATAATGAGATTATTTAAACAAAATGTCCAAGATTAAATTTTAGGAGGTTTTTATGAAAAACAATTTATCAAGAGAACAATTTTTTAGTGTGGCAATAATGCTATTCGGTTTATTTTTTGGAGCAGGAAATTTAATATTCCCTCCTCTATTAGGAAAACAAGCAGGTTCTGCAAGTTTTCAAAGTTTATTAGCCTTTGGAGTAACAGCAGTTGTATTTCCAATATTAGGTGTTGTTTGTGTTGCAAAGACTAAAGGTCTTTCAAATCTGGCAAGTAAAGTGGATAAATATTTTGCAATTATATTTACTACTATGATATATATGGCAATAGGACCTGGACTTGGAATCCCAAGAGCAGGAAGTCTTCCTTTTGAAATGGCAGTTGCTCCATTTTTACCAGAAAATGTATCAGTAAATGTGTCAAGACTCGTTTACACTTTTGTATTCTTTTTAGTAGCTTATTTAGTTTGTTTAAAGCCAAATAAATTAGTTTCAAGAATGGGAAAATTTTTGACTCCTGCTCTTTTACTTCTTATAACAGTTATGTTTGTTGGAGTACTATTTAAAAATCCAAATGCTGTAACAAGCCCTGTTGGAGATTATGCAACTTCTTCAACTGTTAAAGGATTCTTAGAAGGATATAATACAATGGATACAATAGCAGCTTTAAACTTCGGTCTTGTAATTTCACTTGCAATAAAATCTTTCCAAGTTGAAAATGAAGAAAAAGTTATAGGTTATACTGTAAAAGTTGGTTTAGTTGCAGGTTCTTTCCTTTTTGTAATATATGCAATGCTTGCTTATATAGGAATGACAACATCAGGTTTAACTGAAAATGTAAAAAATGGTGCTGAAATATTAACAACAGTTTCACAATATGTATTCGGAAAATTCGGAATAGTTTTACTTGCGAGTATATTTACTCTTGCTTGTCTAACAACTTGTATAGGACTTATAACAAGTATAAGTAAATTCTTTGAAAATTTGACAAAAGAAAAAGTATCTTATAATAAATGGATAGTATTTTGGACATTTTTATCATTTTTAGTTGCGAACTTCGGACTTAACACAATATTAAAAGTTTCAGTTCCCGTTTTAGTTGCAATCTATCCTGTTTCAATAGTTTTAATACTACTTGGACTTACAGAAAAATATTTTGGATATAATAAATTTACTTATAGATTAGTTTGTTATACAGTAACTTTTATTGCTGTTGTAGAATCATTACAAAGTGTAAATTTAACTTTACCTTTTGTTACTAAATTAGTTTCAAGCCTTCCTTTTTATAGTTTAAGTCTTGGTTGGGTAATTCCAATGGTATTAACTTGGTTTGTAGGAATGAGTTCGAAACTTTTAGAAAATTGTAGAAGTACAGCATTTAATAAATAAGAACCCCACCCTTCCACGATGCTTCGCATCGGGTGGGTTCCCGGGAACCTTGTTGTTTCACAATAAAATCTCGCCCTTCCTAAGTGCTCTACACTGCATGAACAAGATTAACCTTATTGCTTCACAATAATATTGATATAGATACTGTTTTGTGTTAAAATATAGTTCAAGAACTTTATAAGGAGGTTTTTATGGATGATATTTTAAAAATAAAAGGTCTTATTAAAATTTTCGGTCAAACAATAGCCGTAGATAACGTTGATATGAATATCAAACGTGGAGATATTTACGGATTTATTGGAAGAAACGGTGCCGGTAAGACTACTTTAATAAGAATTTTACTCGGTCTTTGTGAAAAAAGAAGTGGAGAAATTGAACTTTTCGGTTCAAATAATTTATTTGAAGGAAGAGATAAAATTGGATGTATTGTAGAAAATCCTGCAATATTTCCAAAGATGACTGCAAAGGATAATATAATTGCTCAATCCAAAGTTGTTGGAATTAAACTTAGTGAAGGAGAAATTAATAATTTACTTGAAACTGTAGGATTGGATTTTTCAATGAAAAAGAAAGCGAAAGATTTTTCACTTGGTATGAAACAAAGACTTTCGATAGCCCTTGCACTTGTAGGAAATCCTGAATTTTTAGTACTTGATGAACCTACAAACGGACTGGATCCGGAAGGAATTAGAGATATTAGAAACTTAATTTTAAAATTAAATAGAGAAAAAGATATTACTGTTTTAATTTCAAGCCATATTTTAGGAGAACTTCATAAATTGGCGACAAGATATGGAGTTATAGATAAAGGTAGACTCATTAAAGAATTTACTGCTAAAGAGCTTGATGAAAAAACTGAGGACGGTTTTGAGATAAAAGTTAAAGAGGCAGATGTTCAAAATACAGAAGAATTTTTTAAAGAAAATAATGTAGATTTTACATTTGATGGCGAAAAACTTAAGTTTATAATCTCTAAAGAAGAAAATTCCGACGAAATTCTTAAACAAATAACTTCAAAAGGAGTAATTCCAACTGCTTATGGCTTTAAGAATGTTGATTTGGAAGACTATTTTATGGAACTTATAGGAGGCAAACATGAATAGAGTTTTTAAATATGATGGTTTTAAACTGCAAAAATCAAAATTTTGGTGGATTTGTACATTAATCACAATGGCTTTGACTTGCTTTAGTATATTTTCAGCGTCAGCTCTTTCGTCAAAACTAGGGCAAAAATCTTTCTCTTTTTCTCAATATAGAATAATAACAAATCCTACAACTTTTATATTTTTGATAATTGTATGTATATTTATCGGAAGTGATTTTAAAACAGGAACGATTAAAAATGTTGCATCCAAAGGAATTAAGAGACCTGAAATAGTACTTTCAAAATTAATTTGGAATTTTATTTTAGCAATAGCCTTTATGATTCTTTCAGTACTTTCAGGTCTGATTGCCGTGATTTTATTTACAAAAACTTCAATAAAATCAGATGATTTAGTAGAAATTATAAAATTGACAGCTATTGCAATTCTTGCACTTTGTGCATTTGCTTCAATCTTCACTCTAATCAGCTTTATGGTAAAGAGTTCAGGAGCTGCTATTGCGATTTCAATAATTGTAAGTTTAGTTTTAAATGTAATTGTTAGCCTACTTGAAACGATATTTTTTAAATCAGGCAACTTATCAAGACTTTTTCCTTTTTTCATCTCAAATATAACAGGTGGAGGCGCAACACAAAAAAGTACTATGATTTTTATTATTGCAATGTTTGTTTGGATTATAGTTTGTTCAGTTTTAAGTATCTTGTTTTTCCAAAAACAAGATATAAAATAGTAAATAAAAAAGGAGTTTGGACTCCTTTTTTTATTGTGAAACAACAAGGTTCCCGGGTACCCACCTGATGCGAAGCATCGTGGAAGGGTGGGGTTTTTATTGCGAAGCAACAAGGTTCCCGGGTACCCACCCGATGTGAAGCATCGTGGAAGGGTGGGGTTCTTATTTGCTTAACTATAATTTTATACATCATTTTCCTATTTATATTACAATACTCCAGCCGTTTCCTAAAATCAAATTTGATATTAGAAAGGCCAATAAATTAGAAAGTATGACCATTGGAAATAGTATAAATATCATTTCAACAAAGCCAAAAATAAGATAATGACCTCCTCTTTCTCCAAAAAGCAGACTGTAAAGATGATATTTAAAGTAGTATAATGGAGCTTCCCCTTCACTATAATCTCCATATTTTTTAAAAAACCATATCCAAGCTATCTCTCTAATATAAACCATAAGTCGATATGCCATAGTTACTGATATGATTATTCCAATAACAAATGTATATAAAAGAAAACTGTATTCAAAATATAATCGCATTAATGTTACATAAACAATTAAGATGATTTCTATAAGAAAAATCCATTTTATATATTTTTTCATTGTAAATTTATTTTCAACTGTAGATTCTTTTGCCAAAAACATCAAAATAACTACTAAAATAACTAAAACTATAGCTTTTATAATGCCCTCTGCTATTTCCATAATTTTCACTCCTTAAATGTCCAATCGTTAATTATAAGATAGTTCATCTTCTATAAATTTTCCGTCTTTAGCCTCATCAGGTATTATTATTTCTTCAACTTCATTGATTTCAGAATATTTTATTATAATTTCTTCATCCAAAGATATTGCCTCAACTCTTTTCCCGTCTTTGAAATATGCAAATTTAGCTTTTATTTCACATTCTATCGGCAAAAAGGTCTTTTTATCAATTATATATTTTACTTCAACTTTTTCTACCAATAATTTCTTTCTTAATTCTTCAGTTCCTGTTTGAACCGAGTCCAGAATTTTCGAAAAGACTTTATTAACAGAATTCTCGCTTCCGGAGTAAGTAACTTCATAATTTAGGTCATTTTCTGATACCTTCATCTTATTTTGAATAGCATGTAAAAATTCCGTTACAATTTCAAAATTTGCAAGTTTTCTTTTACCATTATATCCTTCTCTAAACTTTTCGTTAGTAGTCCTCTTCCAAGTTTTATTCTTAATGTCTTCTACATAAACAGTGTCATCTGTGATATACAACATACTCTCAATTTTTTGTCCGTTTCTTTCTTCATTACGATTAATTTTTACAATGAATGGATTTGTTGTCATTGACATGTCTAATTGTATAATTGAGTGGACATTTTGATCCGGATTTGTAAAATTTTGTATAGTTTCAATTTTTACATTTGTACTTTTTACCGATTTTGTGGCATTACTAATTTTATTAATTAAATCTTCATTTACAGTATTATCTCTATTAAACGAACAACCTACTGCTATAATAAAAAACGAAAAAATAGTTAAAAATACTAGAATTTTTTGTATTATCTTCATATCACACCTCCAAAACAAATGCTAATTACATTTTAATATATCTTTAATAAAATGTAAATATAAGTTTTGAAGCAAAAATGCAGACATTCAGTCTGCATTAAATTATTTTTCTCTAATTTCTTCAATTATTTTGCATTTTTTACTTCATCAGGAATTGCTATTTCTTTAACTTGGTTGATGTCAAAATAATTTGCTTTTATATCCATATCAAAGGAGATTGTTTTAGTTCCTTGTGAAACCTTAACTGTTGACTTTATTTCACAGTCTGTTGGATAAAATGTCTTTTTATCAATTAGGTATTTTATTTCAAGTTTTTCAATTTCCATATTTTTAAGAATTTTTTCTGAATTTTGTTGAGTTGAAATTATAGCTTTTTTCAAGGATTCTTTAGCTGAATCGTCAATTCCTGAATAAGTAACTTCATAATTTGAGCCCTTTTCTTCTACATTCAAATTCTTTTCAACAGATTTTAAAAGCTCTACCATATTGTCAAATTTAGCAATATTTTTTCTATCTTCAAATGCTTTTCTTAAATTTGCATCTTTAGCAGGTACCCACTGATTGTAAATATTTTTTATATATATCTTTTCTCTCAGCATATACATATTAATATCTCTACTTTGACCACCAGTTTCTACCTTTCCATCTACTTTTACGACAAATGGATTTTCAGTAGCTTCTGCGTCCATTGTAACAGTTGTAACTATATTTTTACCTGAAAGATTAACACTTAATTTGCTTTCCACTTTTGACTTCGAACTTTTTACAGATTTCGAAGATTCGTCAATCTTCTTAACAATCTCTTCATTACTCATCTTACTATTTGATGAACAGCCTACTGCTCCAATAGAAAGAGAACAAAGAGCAAGAGCCATTAATATTCTTTGTAATTTTTTCATAATTAACCTCCTTAGTCAATGTGTAACTATATAGTAATATATTTTTAATTGCCTTTTTATTTCATTTCCGGAGCATTTTTAACTTCATCCGGTATTTTTATCGGTTCAACTTTATTTATATCAGAATAAGTTAATTTCGTTTCTGAATCAAATAACACAGAACCTTGCTCTTGTTTAACAGTAGCTTTTATCTTTATCTCACAATCTACCGGATAAAAGGTAGTTTTATCAATTATATATTTTACTTCATAATTTTCAAGAGTCATATTTTCAAATGACTTTGCCAAAGTAGGTTGAATTGAAAGTGATGCTTTTTCAAGTACTTGTTTAGCTGTTTCGTCCTTTCCGGAATAAGTAACCACATAGTTTGAACCCTCTTCAACTATTGAAATATTTTTTTCTACAGCTTTAATTAATTCAGGAATAGTCGCTAAATTTCCAACATCTTTTTGTTTTCCGAAAACATTTTTGAAATTTCCATTTTTAATTTTATACCATTTTTTATCAAATGATGATTGAAAATACATATCTTCTTCATTAAAATACATATTGTATCCACTGGATTTTTGTCCAACTATAGTAGTCTTTCCTTCTAATTTAACTACAAGTGGTTCTAATGAAATTGTTGATTCAATTTCTGAATTACAAGTTGCTCCTTTTCCAAAAATATCACTTTTTACTTTGCTTTGAACTTTAACTTTTGTGCTTTTTACTGCTTTTGAAGCTTCTAAAATTTTATTTGAAAGTTCTTCAGCTGATATTGTATTTTCTTTTTTTTGATTATTATTTGTATTATTATTGTTATTATTGTTATTATCACTTTTTGATGAACAGCCTACTGCTATAAAAGAAACTGAGCAAATAGCAAGAGCCATTAATATTTTTTTTATTTTTTTCATAATAACCCCCTAAATCAATGTGTGTAAGTATATATTAATATATTTTTTTAAAAAAGTAAAGACTTAAAATATTCAAAAAAAATGCAGATAAACTTTCATTTATCTGCATTAAAATTTCTTTAATTAGCTTTATAGTCTTTTGCATTTTTAACTTCATCAGGAATTACTATTTCTTTAACTTTGTTTATATCAGAATATTTTACTTTCATTTCCATATCAAATGATACAGATTGATTACCTTCTGAAACCTTCATTACTGACTTCATCTCAAATTCTGTTGGATAAAATGTGTTTTTATCAACTACATATTTGATATCAAGCTTTTCTATTTCCATATTCTTAAGGACTTTTTCTGCATCCGGCTGATTTGAAATTATCATTTTCTTCAAGGCTTCTTTAGCCGAATCGTCAACTCCTGAATAAGTAGCTTCATAATTCGAACCCTTTTCTTCTACTTTTACATTTTTTTGCATTATATTTAAAAGCTCTACTACATCATTGAAATTAGCTGAATTTTTACGTTTTTCCAATGTTTTTTTAATATTTTCATCCTTAACATTCATCCACTCTTTAGTATTAATATTTTGAAGATATATATTTCCTTCAGTTATATACATATTCATATCAAAACTTTTTCCAAAAGTTTGTGTTTTTCCGGTAATTTTTACAGTCAACGGTTCTGAAATTGACTCTGCTTCCATTGTTACAGATGTAGCAATATCTTTACCGCCAAGATTAAAAGCTACTTTACTTTCAATATTTGCTTTTGAACTCTTTACTGATTTTGAAGACTCGCTAATCTTCTTAACAATATCTTCATTACTCATCTTTCCATTTGATGAGCAGCCTACTGCTGTAATAGAAAGTGAGCAAATAGCAAGAGCCATTAAAATTCTTTTAATTCTTTTCATTTCAAACCTCCTAAATAAACACCTACTTATATTTTAATCCCTTTTCAACAAAAAGTAAATACATACAACAAATCACAACAAAATTTGTATGTAAAATTTATTGTTCATTTATTTCATACACTTTTTTATTAGCCAATGCTTCGTCAATAAGTTTATCAACTTCTAAAAGAGCTAAACTATTATTTATATCTTCAATCTTTGGCTTTGTTACCGGATGTTTTGGTAAAAACACGGTACAACAATCCTCAAAAGGTAAGATACTAGTTTCATAAGTGTCAATCATTCTTGCAATGTCAATGATTTCAGTTTTATCCATTGCAATTAAAGGTCTTAAAATTGAAATTTCAGTAGATTTATCCACAACTGTAATTCCTTGAATAGTTTGACTTGCAACCTGTCCAAGACTTTCACCCGTGATTAAAGCGTGATAATTTTGTTTAATAGCAAGTTTTTCAGCAATTTTCATCATAAAAATTCTGCCTAGAATAGTAATTTCTTTTTCAGGGCATTTACTAGCAATTTCCTTTTGAATAGGTAAAAGATTTATGCTTGTCATTGTAAATTTTCCAACATAATTTGAAAGTATTTTTGCAAGGTCTTTAACTTTTTCCTCTCCTCTTTCACTTGTAAAAGGATAGGAATGAAAATGTATTGCTCCAATTTCCATACCTCTTTTACCCATGACAAAACCAGCAACGGGGCTGTCAATTCCCCCTGAAAGAAGCAAAAGTCCTCTTCCGCTTGAGCCAATTGGAAGTCCACCAAAGCCCTTATATCTCTTTACATAGACATAAACATATTCTTTAACATCTACATAAATTGGCATTTGTGGATTATGAACATCAACCTTTAAAAGATTTCCGAAATTTTTAAGTACAACTCCTCCAAGATCCCTTGAAAGTTCAGGAGATTTTGGAGTAAATTTTTTATCAACTCTATTTACAAATACCTTAAAAGTCTTTTCTTCATTTATTTCTAAATCACTCACTAAAACTCTTGTAGCTTCTCTTATATTTTCAAGCTTTTTTTCAGTCCTTAAAACTTCACAGATATAAAAAATTCCAAAAACTTTTTTAATTTGTTCAATCATTTCATCAAAAAGCTCTCTATCTGCCTTTATATAGACTTTTCCCTGCTCTTTGTAAAATTCTTCAACTTCAAAATCCGCTATCGCCCTTTTTATCTTTCTTATTATTCTATTTTCAAAATCTTTTCTATTATCTCCCTTTAAAGTCAGCTCTCCAAAGCTGACACTGATTAAATAATCCATTATCTTCCTCTTTTCATAATCATTCTAATTTCATTTACATACTTTTCTAAATTTTCAATAAAAATTTTAATTTCTTCTTCTGTATTAAACTCGGAAAGAGAAATTCTTACAACTCCGTCATTATATTTGTTGTCAAGACCTATCCCGTCAAAAGTTCTGCTCTTTTTACCCTTACTACAAGCAGAACCTGTTGAAATATAAATCTTTTCACTCTCCAAGAAATGTAAAAGCACCTCGCTTCTGATATTTTCAAAAGCGACTGTTACAATGTTCGGAACTCCGTCTTTAGTAGTTAAAAATTTGTGATTTTCGATTTTTGAAATACCTGAAATCAGAATATCTCTTAAATTTTCCAAATGTTTTTTTCTATTCTCAAGATTTTCATACATAAATTCAGTAGCGACCTTTAAACCCATTATTCCAGCCACATTTTCCGTTCCGGATCTAAAGTCTTTTTCCTGACCTCCACCCAAAACAAAAGGTCTTAAATTTATATTTTTACTTACATAGATTGCTCCAATTCCCTTTTGAGCATGAATTTTATGTCCACTCAAAGTTAAAATATCAATCTTGGATTTTTTTACATCAATATTAACCTTGCCAAAAGCCTGTGCAGAGTCAACATGAAAAATACATTTCTTATTCTTCTCCTTAATAGCTTTTCCAATGCTTTCAACATTTTGAATAATACCAAGCTCATTATGAACATAGGCTATTGAAACTATTTCAGTATTTTCATCTACGAGATTTTTTACACTCTCAATGTCGATATAGCCTAATTCATCCAATTTTAAAAATCTAATCTCTTTTTTCTCTTTTAAAAATTTATAGACATTAAAAACGGAGGAGTGTTCAATCTCTGTTGAAACTACATTTTTACCTTTTGCAGTTGAAACCGCCCCAAAAATTGCAGTATTATTTCCTTCTGTTGCACAGGAGTTAAAAAATACCTCTTCAGCCTTGCAATTTATATATTTTGCTATAACTTCCCTGCAAGAATTTATATCTTTTGAAACGGAATATCCAAAATCATAAAGGGATGACGGATTTCCATAATTTTCTTTTAAATATTTTACCATAATATCTATAACTTCATCGCGAACTCTTGTAGTCGCAGCATTATCTAAATAAATCATAAAAACTCCTTAAAAAACTCATTTCACTATCAATATTTTAATATAAATTCAAGAAATAAGCAATAAAAAAATTACAATATTAAATAAAAGTTATTTAATATTAATAAATTAAACTATTGTGCGATTTTAAACATTATGTTATTATATAAATGTAGAATAGTATGTGGCAGATTAAAGTTTAGATTATTTTAAGGAGTACATTATGAGCTTAATAGTTTTATTTAAACTCTCAAAAACCTTAGATAAATATTTAAAGGAAAATAAAGACAAATAAATTTATTAATTGAAAATTAGAGGAATAAAAAATGAAAAGAATGAGTACAGGAGATTTATACAAATCATTTTTAGTTGTATTGTTTTCCGGTTTTATAATTACATTTTTACGTTTGCTAAATGTGAATAATATTTATATTACTATTGTTGATACAGCTTATATTTGTATAAGCTCTTATTTGGTGTTTTTTACCAAAGTAGGAAAATTTAAAATATTTAGAAATAAATCTTTTGAAAAATACTATGAAAATTATATTATATCCGGAGAGCTCTTGATTTTAGGGATTATATTTTTCTTTGTGTATATCAAAAATATAAATGGAGTTTCTCTATTAGGAGTAATTTTTATACTGATAGGTTTAATCTTTCCTTATTTTTCAAGAAAAAATTGGGATAATAATCGGAAGTAAATAATTTAATAAGTGCCCGAAAGGTCACTTTTTTATAAAAGACTATATAAAAAGCGACTACTTTTTGTAATCGCTTAAATACTATTTATTAAAAAGGATGATAAAATACAGCGCTATCCTCCAAATGAATAGCTCCTTGAGATTTATAAAAATCATATGCCGAAGAATTTGTTAAAGTTGTAAAAAATGCTCCGGAAACTCCCAATTTTTTCAATTCTCTTATAGCATCACCATATAACGCTTTTGCTATTCCCTGTTTTTGAAAAATCGGATCAACGAACAGTTCATCAATATAATATGTTTTCCCATCATTAAAAGTTTGTACATGTCCTAATATGGCTCCAACCGGAACACCTTCTTTTATGGCAATAAGCCCATAAAAATGTGGAAAATCAAAAATATTGGTTAAAGAAATTCTAACACTTTTATCTGTCCATCTTTGATTCCACTCACTCTCATTAAATGCTTTTTTAAAACTCGGAATAAGTTTCTCTAAATCTTCTTTTAGAACTTTTTTTATTTCCATATGCTACCTCTTTTTATTGATATTCTATATCGTTTTTATAATTATAACATTTCTTTTTAAGTTTTTCAATAAAATTTTAAGTATAAAATAAAACCGTCTTCTCAATAAAAGCTACTATTTACCTGCTTTAATGAATCATAAAATTCTAAAAAACTCATTACATAAAAAAGTGGCTACATCGTAACCACTTTTTAAATTATCTTTTCTTATTTATTTCTTCTCTTTTTATCTACAGCCACTACTATTCCTAAAGAACCAATCGCAACTACAACAAATCCTAGAACATTTGAATCAAGATTTGTCTTTACAAGTCCTTTTTTATTTTTAGAACCTTTTTGACCTTTATTTCCCGGTTGTCCAGGTTGTCCAGGTTGTCCAGGTTGTCCAGGTTCGCCCGGTTTTTGTGGATCCGGTTTTGGTTTTTCCGGTTCCTCATTGGCTTTACCATAATCAACTGCATAACCTGAGAAGTGAGTTGTTGTAAATGTTACATTTTTATCATCTTGTTTAAATTCAAAGTTTTCAAGTTCTCCCTTGTCATTTACATAGTAAATACCTTTTGCTGTCTTTCCTTCAGCTTTTACTATTGAAACATTGTATTCTCCCTTAGGAACGTCAACTCTCTTACCATTTTTATCAAGGAAGTAAATGTCGTATAAATCCGCTTCGGAATCTTTTAACTTATCAACTGAATTTTTATCTTTAACATCAGCAACTAAAGTCCAGTCTTCTTTTAAATCATAACTTGAAACTGTAACTTTTTTATCTCTATCTGTTAATGTTACTAACTTCTTGATATTTACAATTTCTTTAACTTTATCATTCTTAACTGTAATGTCAAATGAATCCCTGTCAACTTTGTAACCTTCCGGAACTTCTATAGTAACTTTGTATTTTCCGTTTGGAATATCTCCGTGGAATACTTTTTTGTTAAACTTACTTTGTGTAAGATCAAATTTTTCTTTTGACTCAACATTTTCAAGAGTTACTTTTATTCCGTCAGGAAGTTTATCCAAACCTTCAAAAGCGATATTTACAACATCATTTATAGTTTCTTGTGCCTTAAAGATTACTCTTTTCGGTTTATTTTCTTCAACTGTAAATTTAATTGTTTTTGTTTCAAATTTTAAAGAATCATCACTTGTTTTTATTTCAACAGTATATTCTCCAACAGGTAGAACAGTCATTAAATCTCTGTGGAAATTAACTCCTGTAAGTTTTCCGTTATCATCCTTTATTGGAGATTCATATACTTTAGTGTAAGTTTTCAAATTATCTCTGTTAATTTCTTTTCCGTCTTTATCTTTGATTACATAAGTTGCACCTGCTCCCATATAGTTTTCAGGATAATCATTTATTTGTAATCTGATATTAACTTCTCCATGTCCTGCTTCAATCTTTTCTTCCTTTTGCTTTGTTTCAAAGACAAGATCTGTTGTTTTATCTTTTTCAGCAGTAACACCTTTTTGTTGTTCTTTTAACGGTTCATAAATTTCCGGAATTTGATCGATATAGAACTGATAATTTCCTGGAGCCATATTTACTAACTCGTTAGAATATCTATAATTTCTCATCGGATTCCAACCTGTTCCATTATGAACATAAACATCTTCTCTCCAATTGATTTCAATCGGGAACATATTTAAGTTTTCAGAGCCTTCTATATGTTTTCCTTCAAAGTCTTTATAATTTGTTACTTTGAATATCGGTTTAACATTTGCTCCCAAATCTTTCGGTTTTATTTGAGGTGCAGAATATTCAGAGCCGTCTAAATTAAGTGATGCGATATTTCCTGCGTGGTCAAAAGTGTGAATATAGATATTTTTGTGTTCTACATCTGCCGGAATTTCAAAAGTTCCATCCTCTTTAGCTGTTATCCACTTTGTTTCACCGTTTTTATCAATATATCTTAAAACAGTTTCTTCAACACCGCTTAAATTATCTGTGATTTCAGGTTTATAAATATTTCCTTCAACCTTAGGCTTAGCAATTTTTGGAGCGGTATTGTCGATTTTTACATCGAATTCCATTTTTTGTTCATTTTCAACAGCAGCTCCCGCCACTTCAGAGTTTGCAGTTACTACATATTTGTACGTACCCTCAGGAAGAGATTTTCCGTTTGATGTTCCATCCCAGTAAGTTTGTTCTATAAGATTAGATCTTGAAGCACCATCACTGTAATTATTACTATTTTTATAAGCATAACCTGAACCGCTTTGGTAAACAAGATTTCCGTCTTTATCATAAACCTTAGCTGTAATATATTGTGAATTCCTAAAGAACATACCTTTGAATGCAACAAAGTCTTTGTTATTATCTCCATTTGGAGAAATTGCCAAATTATTTTTTGAAAATTCAAACTTACCTGCATCAAAGCCTAGAGGAATTTCACCTTTATTTCCAACAAAATTATATCTTACTCCCTTATCATCTGTCCATTGTTTTCCTCTTGCATAAGGATTATTTTCGACAGTTACAAGAGATGTGAAGTTCGGTGTAAAGGAACCGTTTTGTTTCATATACATTGGAAGTTCTTTACTAAGATCAAAGTCATAAACAGATTTTTCCCAAAGTGGTACATTTGCCCATTTTCCTTTAAATCCACTAAACGCCATACTAACTTCTTTTGTATTATCTTTCGCATCTTCAAAGAATACAAAACCTTCCAAGAAATAACCATTAGGCATTTGTTTGCTTAATTCAGCGTCAAATTTACTTGCATCAACAGTTATTTTAACATCTACTGAACCCTTAGCAGGTACAGTTATTTCTTTTCCTTGAATTGTTTCTAAAGTTTTTGTCTTTAAAGCAAATTTTCCCTTTTCAGTTTCATCAGTACCTAAAACTGTTTTATATTTTAAAGTTTTTGCTTCATTTCCAATATTTACAACTTTTAAGTTAATTTCAAATTTACTGTCAATATCATTTAACCAAGTTTTTGGATTATTATTACTGTCAAGCACATAAATATCGCTACTTGTAGCTTTTTCAACATTTATAGCACCGGCACCCTGTTTTCTAGGAGAAACATAATTTTCTGTTCCCTTTTCCTTAACAGGATCTGCTGTACTCATAATCAACGCTTTTATAATGTCGTATTCTTGTTCTCCCTTAATTTCAGAATGTCTTTTATTTAAACTTTCTCTTATAAGAGCTACAGCACCTGCAATATGAGGAGTTGCCATTGAAGTACCGCTCATAGTTGTGTATTTATTATTATTTATTGAAGAATAAATAAGTCCGCCCGGAGCTGTTATATCAGGTTTGAAAGTTCCGTCAGATGCCCAACCGTAAGATGAAAAGTCAGTTAACTGTCCACCATTTGCATAAGGAATCGCACTTAATTGTTTTGTAAACTTTACTTTTTTATCTATATTTTCAATAATTTTTTTACCTGCAGAGTTTCCTATAAATACAGATGGAATTTTAACATCTTTTGTTTGATCTCCAAATGCCATATTTATAATTTCTTCTCCACCTTGCTCGTGATTGTAGATTATAACACCTTTTGCACCTTTTTCTCCAGCTAATTTAATCTTATCTGCAAAAGTAGCTCCACCTCTTTTTACTAAAACCACTTTATCTTTAACTTCTTTTCCATTATAGTCAGAATCTTCATTTCCAAGACCCACTTCAACTACATCATAACTTTGTTCTTTTTTATCTGCATCTATAAATTGTTTATCGGGGTTGGGATCTCCCTCATCGTCATAACCTTGGAAATAATCTCCTGATTTTAATACACCACTAACTCCTTCAATGCTGATTGTTCTAACTCTTTCAACATCAGTATACATAGCTGCAACAGTCAAAGCATCTTTTGCAACACCGGGACTTCCAACTGTACCATAGTCCGGATTTGTAACAGGAGGTTTATCACTAAACGCACCGAAATGACCGTCATTACCAGCTGCGATAGCTACGATAACGCCCATTTTTCTCGCATAAGCTATAGCTTTTTCCATAGCTCTACCAACAGATGCGATAGATCCGTTAGGAGCACCCAAACTCAAGTTTATACTGTCTGCACCAAGTTTTACAGAGTCTTCAACAGCCTTTGCATAAATATGAGTATATGTTGATTGTCCTTGGAAAACTCCCATAAAAATAAGTTGTGCTTCAGGAGCAGTTCCTATGATTTTTTCTTTTTTAGTTGTTCCGTCTTCTTTGTTAAATTCAGCTTCCATTTTAGGATTACCTACTGAAATACCGGAAACATGCATTCCGTGAGATTCTTCTCTCATTTCTTCTTTTACATTCTTTCCGTTTGTGCTGTAATTATGAGCGTAAACAACTTTGTCAGTTCTCCAACTACCATAACTAATTCCGGCTTCATTCATCTTTTGATTCATTGAAGCCTCAGTTGGAAATTTTCCTTTTGAAACATCAGAAACTCTTAGGATATCATGTTTTACATCAACACCTGTATCCAATACGGCTACAACTCTACCTTGTCCGTTATACTTCTTTCTAAGTTCGTCTGTAACCTTCATTAGATTGTTTGAATCTAAGCTTCTTTTCTTTCTTTTGGCATTGAATTCCTTTTCGGATTCTTTAACTGTAGGTTTTGAAAATTCATTTGAAACTTCAACGGATTCAACAGAAGCCATTTTTGAAATTTTCTCAATGTTTTTAACCTTAGTTTTTAAAGCAATTCCGGCAAATAATAAGTCATATTCATAATATGTTTCATAACTTATATCAGCTTTGTCAAGTTCAGCTTTAAAAGAATTGATTAAAGCCTTACTTTTAGCTTCTCTAGCCTTTTTTCCTTCTGCAGTTTTCAAACTGGAAAAGTCTGCTTTAGAATCCTCTTTCAAAACTACAATATAAGTTTTTTCCTCATTTTCGTCGGCTTTAATCTTATTTGCAGTTTTTGTAATTTTTGGAGCTGTATTAACTTTTTCATTAGCAAAAGCAACACTTGTGCTACCTAATAATAATGAAAACGTTAATAACAGAGTCAAAAACCTTTTTCTCATAGAAAAACCCTCCTTAAATATAAAAATAAATAAACCTATGCAGTATAAAGAATACTACTTTATCAGTATAACATATTTATTTTGTTTTGTATATACCGTTTAAAGTAATATTTTTTAAAAAATGATAATTTTGTGGTTAATTTTGTAAAAATTAAAAAATTTTTTAAAAAGCAATAAAAAATTAGGGAGTATTTTTTAAAATTTACTCCCCTTCCTTAGTTACTAAAACTAATTTTTTAATAAGACATTGATATCTACAAATATACAATATAATCAGCTATTGAATTTAAAAATTCTTGATCATGTGAAACAATAAATATTATTTTCTCATTGCTCTTGCATTCATTGATTAAGTGAGATATATTCATCATATTGTAATAATCCATTCCACTTGTTGGTTCATCAAAAAACAAGAGTTTGGAATTTTTATACAATACGGATGCTATTGCTACCCTTTGCTTTTGTCCACCTGACAAACTCATTGGATGACAGTCTTTTAATTCATACAAGTCAAGTTTTTTTAGAATATCTTCAACATAACTAATCTCAACATTTTTTATACCAAAACTTACTTCACTCATGACAGAATCCGTAAAAAGCTGATGATTAACATCTTGCATTACAAGTGATGATATTTTAATCCTGTCTGTTTTCGAAAGTCTTTTATCATCTAAATAGATTTCATCTTTAGATTTTCGTTCGCAACCTATAAGACAACGTAGCAATGTGGATTTCCCGAGCCCATTTGTTCCTACTATACCATAAATTTTACCCATTTCAAATGAGATATTTTTCAAAAGCAACTTGTTATTTACACCATTAAACTTAAATTCAATATTTTTCACATTGAAATTCCCACTATTTTTAATTTCAGGTACTGTAAGTTTTGTTTTAATCTTATCTCTTAAACCTAATTCATTAAGTTTCTTTGTGGAAAATTTCATAAAATCTATTTTAGTATACTCATTTTGTATTTCACCATCCTTAATTAAAAAAATCTTATCTATAATATCCATAAGGTAAAATATTCTATGTTCTGAAATTATAAGAGTTTTTCCTTTATCTTTAAGTTGTACAAGCATTTCTTTTATAACTTTAATATTTTCTTCATCAAGATTTGATGACGGCTCGTCTAAAACAATTATTTCAGTCCCGGATATATAACTGGCAGCAATACATAAAATCTGTTTTTCTCCACCCGATAATTTAAAAATATCTCTATTCAAAAGATGCTCTATGGGAAACAAATTCAGCATTTCAGTTAATCTTTTATCCATTTCGTATCTTGAAAGTCCTATGTTTTCCAAATAAAAAAGCAACTCCAGAGTAGTATTCACATTAAAAAAATGAGTCTTCGGATTTTGAAAAACACTTGATACAAGCATTGATATTTCATAGAGTTTAAGGTTTTTTATATCTTTATTCCCTATCCTAATACTTCCATCTATAGAGGCCCCATCATATCTTACAGCCAATCCATTGATAGAATTTATAATTGAAGACTTTCCACTTCCACTTTTTCCGGTAAGTAATACACATTCACCTTTTTTTATATTTAAAGAAATATTTTTTAATACTTTTTTATTATTTCCGTAAGATAGAGATAAATTTTCGATTTCTACCATAAAATCCCTCCTATAACCATCATCAGTACCAAAAGTACATATCCAAAATCAACTATTTTCATTTTGACTGATATATACCTTGTTTTTTTTACAGGATTTTCAATACATTTTGTCTCTGCAGCCTTTGCAATGTCATCAGAAATGTTAGATGATATGACGAGTAAAGGTACCATTACATACTCAATATACGAAATAGGATTTTTTAATGTAATTCCTCTTATCTTCATAGCGAGCTTTATATTATGACTTTCCTCTCTAAATGACGGAAAAAATCTAAAAATTACAGCAATTGGTATGGAAATACTATGAGGTAATTTAATTTTATCCATTGAAGATATTATACTTCCTACATCTGATGTTTTTACAAAAAAACTACCGGAACAAAAGGGAAGATAAAACATCCTACATACTGCAAATAACATAAAGAATATCATCAAAATCACATTCATATTTCTAATTACATCAAGGCTAGGTATTACTAAAGAAAAAACACCGAAAAATAATATATTTTTCAATGCTTCTTTTTTAAATCCATTCTTATAAAAAAGGAATGAAATGAGAAGTATAATAGCCCATTCAAAATAGATATTTACCTTATGAAATACGGCAAAACCAAGTAAAAAAGTTACCATAAGTTTACTAATCGGATTCGGATTATAGGGATTATCCAAAAAAACAGGCATTATATAATACCTGCTTTTTCAAAATGCTTTTTCAAAAATACTTTCCCGATATAAGCACCGATAATTCCACCGACAATTGCCCCGATATATACAAATATCATATTTTGGAAATTTAAAAGAGCAATAAGTTTCATTATATAATCATGTCCCATTCCCCTTGTTTCGGCCACTTCAATAACCTTATCTTTAGCCAATAATATTTGCATAAGAAATCCACAAATCCAAGTGTTGAATATGGTAAATGAAAGCATATTGTATTTGAAAGATTTGTATCCACCTATTTTTCTTACAAATTCAGCAATCACCATACTTATTACTGCATGTATTAATATTATATATGTGTTTCCCATTGCAATAACGATAAAACTACAAATTAAACCAAGTATAAATAATCCCCATGGTTTTTGAACTTTTGCCATAAAAAGCATAATAACTATGCCTGTTATAATACCTGCCACAGCAGGATATGCCAAGTATAAAATCGGTACTATGCCAATCATTCCTGAAAGAAACATAAGCACAAAATATATTACCGTAAATACACCTATTGTAACTAAATCCTTGATTTTCAATTTTTCCATTTCCATAATATCCTCCTATAAGTTTTTACTGAATATTTGCTTTTTCAAGCATTGCCTTATAAAATTCTGAGCTTTTACAAAGTTCGCTATCTGTACCTACCGCTTCTATTTTCCCGGCATTTAACAAAACAATTTTATCTGCATTTCTTATTGTTCTAAGTCTATGAGCAATTACTATAACTGTTTTTTCTTTTATAAGTTCAGACAGTGCTTCCTGAATAAGACTTTCATTTTCGACATCGAGAGATGCTGTAGCTTCATCAAGTAGTATAATCGGTGCATCTTTCAAAATAGCCCTTGCTATTGATATTCTCTGTCTTTCTCCACCGGAGAGTCTTTGTCCATTTTCTCCTATTACAGTATCTATTCCATTCGGCATTTTATTTATAAAATCATCACATCTTGCTATTTTAGCTGCCCTTGTTATTTCCTCATCTGTAGCATTCTTTTTCCCGATTTTAATATTATCTTTTATGCTTGTATTAAAGAGGATAACATCTTGAAATACTATGGAAAAATTTTTAAGTAAAGTTTCCGGATCAACCTCACTTATGTCTTTTCCACCTATCAAAATTTTTCCTCTATCTATATCCCAAAATCTTGCAGCAAGTTTTGCAACTGTTGTTTTTCCACTTCCGCTTGAACCGATTAAGGCTGTGATTTCACCTTGCTTTGCGATAAAACTAACCCCATTTATTACAGAATAATTATCATATCCAAAATAAACATCTTTAAATTCAATGTCATAATTTGTAATTTCCATTTGCTTTTTGCCCTCTTGAATAGGCATAGTTTTTATTTCCTTTATTCTTCCAACCACAGCATCAAGCATAACTATCATGGACATAAAAGTAATTATTCCCTCTATTGGTAGATAAATACTTGTTGTCATCATTAAAAATGCAATATAAACCAATATATTTATCTCCCCTGCAATAAGCATATTTACACCAACAACAGCAACACTTATAATACCAAGTTTTAATATTGCAGTCGCTATTCCTGTAAGTGTTCCTGCAACAATTTCACCCTTAGTTTTTTGTTTTGTAGACATATTTAATTTTTTAAAAAAATCTTTTAGCATTTGTTCTTCTAAATTATAAGATTTTATTTGCTCTATCTGCTCAATCTTTTCCTGCAAATCATCAAAAACCTTGCGATTATCATCTATCCAGTTTTGCACTACTTTTTTCTGACTTTTTCTTGATAAAAATATTATTAGAAGTGAAATCGGAATCACCCACAATGCTGCAAAAGCCAATTTTGGATTATAGATAATAAGCATTAAAGCAATAACACCTGTAGAAATAGCAGTTGAATATATATGAGGAACGGCATGTGAAAATATAGTTTCATATAAATTCATATCATTCATCATTGTTTCTGCAAGATCTGCCAAATCTCTTTTTCCAAAATAAGAAAGAGGCAATTTTTTTAATCTTTCTGCTAAATCAATCCTTGAATTTGCACTCTCATTATACACATTGGTATAGAGTCTTACATAATCCCACCTTGCAACTAAAAACATTAATATCATCATTACTATAATTAATATAAGATAATGAAATAAAGTAAAATTATAACTTTCAATTCCCTTTAAAATGCCTATATACTGAAACAAAAACATAAAGGCAATCATTGGTGCAAATAATTTTGTTAAATTAACAAAGGTATGTGAGATGATTGCTTTTTTTAAATTAATCGCTCCTTTTTCAGACATAGCATATCGTTTTATAAAATAAGAAACCATATCTTAACCTCCTATCTTCCAATTTACAGATTTTTGATATTCATCCCAAAGCTTTTTATAATGCCCATTCATATTTATCAAATCTGAGTGCTTACCTTCTTCTACAATTCCACCTTTATCTATAACAAGTATCTTGTCCACATCTACCACAGTAGATAATCTGTGGGCAATCATTAGCGTTGTCTTGTTTTTTGATAATTTTTTAAAAGACTCCTGAATTAGATGTTCATTTTCAGGGTCTGCAAAAGCTGTAGCTTCATCTAAAATAATAATATCCGCATCCTTAAGAAAAGCTCTTGCTATAGAAAGTCTTTGAGCTTCACCACCTGAAAAATATGTGCCCCTCGTTCCATAAACAGTATCAAGTCCATTTTTCAAGCCTTTAATTATCTCTTCACAGCCCGAATTAATCAAAGCATTATCTATTTCTTCATCTGTTGCGTCGGGTTTTGCAATTAGAAGATTCTCTCTTAAACTCATCTTAAACAGTTTGGAATTTTGAAAAACAAAGGCTATTTTTTTCATCAAAGCCTCTTTTTCAAAATCTTTTATATTAATCCCGCCAATTAAAATTTCACCTGATTTAATATCATAAAATCTGGCAGCAAGCCTTGCTATAGTGGTTTTACCACTACCCGACATTCCAACTAAAGCAACTTGTTCTCCTCTTTCTACTTTAAAAGAAATATTATCCAAAACATTTTCTTCACCATAAGAAAAACTTACATTTTTAAACTCAATTCCCACATCAGAGCTTGTCTTATCTCCATAAATAAAATCATCATATTCAAGTATATTTTCAATTTTGTCCAGAGCAAGCTCCGCAAAATAACTAAATTGTTTAATTGTCGCCGTTCTCATAATAAAAACGGCAAATATCGGTCCTATCAGAAAATAAATAACAGAATTTGCAACCACATTAGCTAAGTTACCATTAAATTTTATTAACAATAAAGCTACAGGCACTAAGAAAAATGCTGTCGATGTAGAAATAGTCCCAAACCATGACATTTTATTCGTGTAACTCATAGTAAGCTTGAGCACAAGATCTTTTATTTTGATAATTAACGAATATAACTTATCAAAACTTTCAATACTTTGTGCGAATGTTTTTACCACCGGAATTCCCCTGACATATTCTACGGTCTGAGAAGATAAATCGGAAAGATCTTCGTAATATTCTTCTTTCATTTTCTTTGTTTCGGATGTCATCATTGATGACATTAATATCATGCCAATAATTATCGGCACCATACTTACAAGCCCCAATTTCCAATCAAACATAAAGAAAAATACAAACAGAACTATCGGTGATATAACTGTCATTGCCATATCAGGAAGTTGATGTGCTAAGAAAGAATGTGTTTCAGAAGCTCCGGATATGATTACTTTTCTTATTCTTCCACTTTCTTTATCATCAAAATATCCAAGCGGTTTATTAATTAGTTTTTTTACCGAGCTCTTAATAATATTATCTTCTACTTCAAACGCAAAAACATGGGATAAAATGAGACCTATAAGGTATATAAATAAACCTAATCCCGCAAATGTCGCCGCATAAATTGAATTTTCCCTCACATAGACAAAATCTACCATTTCATTTAAAATTAAACTATTTATAATCCTATGAATAAAAACCATAGGCATCAAGACCATAATACCTGAAATTGCAGACATAATCATAGCAATATAAAACAAAACACTTTTCCTACCGGCATAAGGCATTAGTCTTTTTAGTATTGATTTTTTCTTATTCTTCAATGAATAATTCCTCCTTTTCTTTAAATTAAACAAGCTTTATAAATATCCTGTTTAGACTGAATATAAAAATTGGTGTTTTAAAATTTTTAACATTATATAACTCTTTGATTGTTTTTATCTTCTATTTACTATATAATTTATATATCATATAATAAATTATATAATAAATGAGAAATTCAATCAATTAGGGATAGCTAACTATGTCTATTTGGAATAATGTCTATTTGGGATAAAAATTACAATGGAGGTTTATATGAGCGACTTTTACAACTTTGTTAAAAACTTTTTTTCTACAAATGAATGTACTGATAATACAAAATACTCATCTGCAGGACATACATTCTATTTCAATACAGACGATGCGGAAGGTATATATTGGTTTTATGAAGGTAAAAATTTTACAATTGATATTCACGATGTTTTCATAAAAAAAGAAATTATCCACACAAGTTTTGCCGGTTTGGATAATTTCTATTCCCTTTACTCATCTTATTTAGTTACAGCAAATGGTGAAAGTTTTAATCCTTATCAAAATCTTTCTTCAAACTCACTCTATGTTATAAATACAAAAAATTCTAAAAACTATAGATTTATACTACATAAAAACTCTCCCTATCTAGGAATAGGTATAAATTTCAACCAATCTATGATAGAAGAGTGTCTATCCTCATACAAAAATAAAGTTTGTAACTATGAAAATTTATTTTTCAACACTAACACAATTATAAACAAACCTTTGGAAAGAATTGCAAAAGATATACTAAATTGTAAGATGATATCTCCTGCTGCTGAAATCTTTTTTGAATCAAAGGCAAAGGAGTGGCTTAGTATAACAATAGACGCATTTTTAAATAAGTACAACAATTCAATATCCGTCGCCGATGATGAAGCTTTAAAAATTGTTGCTAATTATATAGACGATCATTATGCAACCTCAATTTCACAAAAAACTTTAGAAAAAATATCTACTATGAGCGGTACAAAACTTAAAAAATTATTTAAACAAAAATATCAATGTACAATTACCGAATACACTCAAAGGCGCCGAATGAACATGGCAGAAGTTCTTCTATTGAACTCCTCCCTTAAAATTCAGGATATTGCTGAAGCAGTAGGGTATTCTTCTCATAGTAAATTCAGTACTTGTTTCAAAAAATATAAAGGGATGTATCCAAAGGATATAAAAAAATATAATTCTAAAAAAACTTCCCTTTGATTATGTATGTACCAAAAAAATTATAATTTCATTGGGTGGATACTTGGGAACCTTGTTGCTTTGCAATAATTATATCAAATGATACAATGACTTGAAAATCTCATACTTTTGCTTTAGCAAAAGTAAATGTATCGAAGATACATAACAACAACTTCCCCACAAAAAAACCAACGGAAACCCGTTGATTTTCAACTTTTTACTATTTTAATCTTATATATTTTGTAGTTCTACCTATGCCCTCTCTTTTTATTTCTCCATCATCTACCAATTTCCTTAATGAACCCTCGATAGAACTTAGACTTAGATTTGGACAAAGTTCTCTAATATCTTGTTTTGTAAATCTTCCGATTTTCTGTGAAATAGCCTTTCTTACAAGCTCTATTGCAGGAAGTTTTTCTTCTACAATGGAAAATCTATCTTCAAATTCCTTATATCCTGCAAGAATAATACCTAATAAATATTTCATAAATGGTAAAATATCCTCATTTTCTTCATGCCAATTTAATCCTGATTTTTGAAGTGCTTCATAATAAGCTGATTTATCCTTTGCAATCAAAGCCTCTAAAGATATATATTTACCTACATAAAAACCGCTTCTATAAAGTAAAAGGGTTGTAAGTAATCTGCTCAATCTGCCATTTCCATCATTAAATGGATGAATACATAAAAAATCGTGAATAAAAATTGGAATAGCAATAAGCGGATCTATATTGAAATTTCCAATAACCTTATTGTATTCATTACAGATATTTTCCAAAGCTTCAGGTGTTTCAAAAGGTGAAAGAGGTGTGAATAAAATTTCTGACTCTCCATTTGAATAATTTATAGTAATATAATTTTGAATATTCTTAGTCTTTCCTACAAGTGGATTATCCATATATTTAAACATTATTTTATGCATTTGCAAAATATAATTCTTTGAAATTGAAATGACATCAAAATTTTCGTGAATAATATTAAGAACATCTCTATACCCAGCAATCTCCTGTTCATTTCTATTTCTTGGAGTCGTCTTTTCTTCAACTAACTTTTTAAGTCTTGCACTTGTCGTAACAATTCCCTCAATCTCATTTGAAGCCTCTGTACTTTGAATCTTTGCAATTTCAATAAGTTTATTTAATTCTTCAGGTCTTTGCTTTAAATATAATTCCTGTTTTCCTTGATACTTATAAATTGAAGCAACTAAAGATAGAATTTCAGAGTCCCATTTTTTATCTTTAATTTTGGAATAATTAAAATTTCTCATTGAATTTCTCCTTAAAATAATTTTATCCCTTAAAATATACCATATTTTAAGGGATAAATCAATATTTAAGGGTAAAATTGTTTTTATAAAAGTTAATATACAATTTTCGAAGCTTATTAACTTTTAACGTCTAGCTATTAAACGAAGGTACTTTTCTTACACGTCATTTCGACCGAAATGAGTGAAACGAATGAAGTGGAGAGATCTCATACTTATTCTTGTTTACAAGAATAAGTAAATGTATCGTAGATACATAAAATTAGTTAAATTACGTATTTATCCACAAAAAAATCAACGAATTTTCGTTGATTTTTTCACTATTTTAAATATTATTCTCCTTATAAATCCAACAAATATACAGTTTCAGGAGTTATTACACCATTTTCAGTATGAATCCTCCAATCACTCACATAATCTATAGAATATGTCCCCTCATCACCTTCATGTAAATTAGGAATGTTATAAGGCTCTTGAGTCAATCTTGCCTTAAAACCATCTTCTTCCATAGAAAGAGCTTCAAACCAAATATGCTCACGATTTTTACTATCCAAATTACCATCTTCGTCTATTGTTTCAAGACCTAGCTTTATTATAATAGCAATATCATCTTTCCCTTCTTGTTTTTCCTTAAGCATTCTTTCAACATAATAAAATCTTTCTCTCGCCAAAGAACTCATTCTAGCAGTTTCTTCAGTACTTATATAATACAGAGGATTATTCTCCAGTTTTTTTGTGAACTCTGAAGGCTTTCTTAAATAATTTTTATTAAACTCTTCTTCGCTTCCATAAAGGAAAAGTATATTTGTTTTGGAGTTATGAGAGTCTTCTCTATCCTCAATACCTCCAAGAATATCCTTAGGATAATATTTCAAGGCATTTATCCATTTTTTTGATGTAGCAACAATTGGTTCGTCATCATAAAAAACTCCCATATTTATAGTTTCTTCACCAATTTCATTTCCATCATCCTCTTCAACAGGATTGTTTTCATCTAATAATCTACAAGCATAACTTGAAATTAAATCATAATGTGTTCTGGAGTCATCCTTATTTGAACCCAAAATCTCAATTTCATGTAAATTACATCTGCACAAACCATGTGTATGAAGCCACACTTCATTTTCATCATAAACAGCTTGAACAGTATATAAACTTATCGGAGCAGGAAGAACATTTGATTTTACTGCTAACTCAACCCATTTTTTATTTAATAGTCTTTCAGCACTTTCATCACAAAGAGCAACCATTTCCGGAATCATAGCATAGATAAGCTTAAGCTGTAAATGATAACACTTTTTAGGATTACCTTCAAACTTCATATAAACATTTAAAGCTTTATTTACTTTTAAAATCTGTTCTTTTTCCTCTTCTGTAAAATATTGTAGTTGCCATTGATACATTTCTTCTGTATAAAAATCTCCAATATAAAATCCTACTTCATATTCTACTCCATCATAGGATATAACAAGTTTTCCGGGTAAATCCTCACTTGGTATAATTTTTTCTTTAATTTCAACACCATCTATAGCTTCAATATTAGTAAAAATATCTTCTGTAATTTTGTAATTTTCAGGCGCTAAAGCCAACATATATGAAAATTCTTCCCAATAAGTAAGATGTGCTTCTTTAATCAAAGTAGGAGAATACTCGTCATTAGAATACTCTTCTTTCTTTTCCTTTGAATCATTAAATAATCCGTTAATAACTTTTTTAAAAAAACTCATTATTTTTCTCCTTTTATACTAATATAATCAATGTCAGTATAGCATAATTATTGAGTAGATTCAATATTTTTTCGTATTAAAGATATTGTAATTTTATAAAATTATTTTTCGTTTTCATTAGCTTATTTACTTTTAACGTTAAGCTACTATATGTAGAACTTCCCCTTATACGTCATCTCGACCGAAATGAGTGAAACGAATGAAGTGGAGAGATCTCATACTTATGCTTGTATACAAGCATAAGTGAATGTATCGTAGATACATTCGATATAAACATCTTATTGTTTTTAATTTGTTTACTAATTAGGAGAAAATTATGAAAAAAGATTTTTTTGAAGAATATATTAAACATACAGAACCTGAAAAAAAAGAAAAAGCATATGCTTGGAGTATCGGTATCGGACTCCAAGATGTTGACGGAATTAAGCCTTCAAAATATTTAATTGAAACTGCAAAACAAAATATTGAGGGAGAAATATCACTAGAACAAGCTGAAAAAATGATTACTGCTTATTATGAAGAAAAACCTAGCAGAGATGAAGAGAGAAATAAGGAAGCTGATGAAGTAGCTTTACGAATTACAAGAATTATTACAGAACCTGCTTTTTCTTTTACACCAAATGAATATTTATCCATTCACTATAGATTATTTAAAGGTATTTACTCTCATGCAGGACAAATAAGAGAATATAATATTACAAAAAAAGAGTGGATTTTAAATGAAAAAAGTGTTACTTATGGAAGTTTTAGCGAACTTTTTAAAACTCTAGAGTATGATTTATCTCAAGAAAAAAGTTTTAATTACAAAAATTTGAATATGGATGAGATAATAAAGCATTTAGCTCTTTTTGTGTCAAGGCTATGGCAAATACATGTTTTTGCAGAGGGGAATACAAGAACAACTGCTGTTTTCTTTATAAAATATCTTAAAACTCTTGGCTTTGAAGTTGGAAATGAGTTATTTTCAGAACATTCTTGGTATTTTAGAAATGCATTGGTCAGAGCGAATTACAATGATTTAAAAAATGGTGTTTTTGAAACTACAGAGTATTTAGAAAAATTTTTAAGAAATTTATTACTTGGTGAAAAAAATATATTAAAAAATAGAGATTTGCATATATAGGAAAAACAAATGGAAATAAAAAGAGTTACAGAATACAATAATCCCTCATTTTCACAAATTGTTTTAAATCAAAGGGGTGCCTTTTTAATTGACGAAGAGCCTTATGAAATTGAAATAATTTCTAATGACAGTGCTTTTGTGAGAGGAAAAAATAGAGAAAATTATAAAAAACTCATTGAATATTTTAGATATTATTCTCCACATATAAATAATTTTTTTGATGAGAATAATAAAAAAATTTTTTCTTTTGAAAAGAAGCGAGTTTTAACTTTAGAAGTTGATAAAATTCAACCTTCTCAATTTTACATTGATGAAGATAAATTAAATGCCCTTAAAAGTTTTATTAAAAATTCGAAGGATATTGTAATTCAAGTTGTAAAATCCGATGAGGGATATATCTGTGTTGATGGGCATACAAGGCTATTTATTGCTTTTTTAAATAATTTTAAAACTGTTCATGCCATAGAAATTGAGTTTGACAATGATACCAACTACTTTGTTTCTCAAGCAAAGAAAAGAAATATCTTTACAATAAAAGACTTAAAACTTGTATCTCATAATGATTATAAAAATTTGTGGATTGATTTTTGTAATAGCTATTTTAATATAGATTAGGAGAATTTTATGTTTTATGTATATATAATTTCTAATAATTTTAGAAATGTTTTGTATATTGGTGTTACAAGAAATCTTGAAAGAAGATTATATGAACATAAAAACAAATTAATTGATGGCTTTTCTAAAAAATACAATTTGAATGTATTATTATTTTACGAAACTACAGAATATGCTTTAGATGCAATTGCTCGAGAAAAACAGTTGAAGAAGTGGAATAGAGATAAAAAATTTGCCTTGATTAAATCTGTAAATCCTAAATTAAGAGATTTATCAGAAGATTGGTGATTGTTATACGAGTCCTTTACAGGACTTACTATTGCTTGTGAACAAGCAATAGTTGAGATCTCTCCATTCCGCTTACGCTACAGTCGAGATGACGTGTTAGGAGTGTTTCTATTCAAAATACTATGACGTGAATTAGTTTGTTTTCTATATACTTAAAAAATGTCAGGAATAAATTCATTATACTAATATCACAATGGATATGACACGTATTGAGAGCATTTCTTTAAAAAGTATTATGATGTGAAATATATTTTTCTACAACATTTTTAATAATTACAATTTTATTGAATATTGATTTTATACTTTTTTGAAGTTTGTTTACTTTTAACGTCCGGCTACTAAACAAAGATTTCTCTTTATACGTCATCTTGAGCGGAGTGCAACGAAGTCGAAAGATCTCATACTTTTGCTTTAGCAAAAGTAAATGTATCGTAGATACATTTAGAAATTTTAATTTTTATTTCTTTCAGAAATACTATTGCTTGTAAACAAGCAATAGTTGAGATCTCTCCGTTCCGCTAACGCTACAGTCGAGATGACGTATTTGGATTATTTTATATTCAAAGCATTATGACGTAAGTTGTTTTATTTTCTATATAACTTTTAAACAAAGTTAGAGCTAAATTCATTACGCTTACGCTACAGTCGAAATGACGTGTTGGGAGAATTTATTTGCAAAGAACTTTGACGTGAATTTTTTGTTTTCTATACAATTTTTAAATAAATTTTGAAATTAGATTACTAATAAGGAGATTTTTATGTTTTATAATGAGATATTTGATAAAAATATTTTTAATTCTAAACTTGCAATTGCATATGGTTTTTCAAAGGTTGGAGATTACTATATTTTACAATCAGATATCGATGTGGAAAACTTTAATGTGATTGTTAAAATAGGCAAGGACTCTTTTGAGGTAAATGTTATTGAATTACCTTTTAATGAAGAATATATTTTATTTAATGTTTTAGACAGCAAGGGTAAATTTGTTTCAAAAATTAGAACAAAAGTTAATGAACTTATTGAGGATATTGTAAATAGCTGTTTTACATCTTTGGATTATAGAAAATTATTACTAGACTATGTAAAGGAAAAATACGGAACAATTCCTGAAGAGCCTTGGGAAGATAATAATCATGCGACGATAAAGACTTCAAATAGTAAAAAATGGTATGGAATTTTTATGTCCATTCCATACAAGACTTTGGGACTTGATAAAAGTGGAAAGATTGATGTTTTGAATGTAAAACTTAATCCGGAACTTATAGAAAGTCTGATTGATAAAAAGCATTTTTTCCCTGCCTACCATATGAATAAAAAATATTGGATTACAATATTATTGGATTCAGATATGGATTTGAATTTGGTCAAGAGCTTAATTGACGAGAGTTTTAAATTAGTTGAAAAATAATGTAAGACTAATGGAAATTTCATTATTTAAAGGGCTTTATGAGATCTCTCCACTGCACTCAGCTTCGCTTCATTTCGGTCGAGATGACGTGTTGGGGGATTTTCAGTGCAAAGTGATATGACGTGAAATATTTTGTTTTCTATTGTATGCTTAAATAATATTTGAAAATTATTTACTTTTAACGTCTGGCTATTAAACGAAGCTTTCTCTTTATACGTCATTTCGACCGAAACGGAACATAGTGAAGTGAAGTGGAGAAATCTCATACTTTTGCTTTAGCAAAAGTAAATGTATCGTAGATACATTTAGAAATTTTAATTTTTATTTCTTTCAGAAATACTATTGCTTGTAAACAAGCAATAGTTGAGATTTCTCCATTACGCTTACGCTCCAGTCGAAATGACGTATCAGGGGCTTTTCTTTGCATAATGCTATGACGTGAATTTTTATCCAACATTTCAATAACCTTACAAAATTGTAAGGTTATTTTTGTTTTTGTAATATTAGATAAATGTTAGGCATAAAAATTTTTGCTAAAATATTATTGTAAACGAAAATAATATTTTTTGGAGGTAATTATGAATATATTAGATGTTAAAAATTTAAAAAAGATTTATGGAGGAATGGGACGTGTGAAAACTGAAGCCCTTAGAGATGTAAATTTTTCTGTTGAAAAAGGAGAATTTATAGCTGTTATGGGAGAATCAGGAAGTGGAAAAACAACTCTTTTAAATATAATAGCAACATTGGATAAGGCAACTGAAGGATCAGTTTTTATTGGAGGAAAGAATGTAAATTCTTTAAGCAATTCAGAAGTTGCAAGTTTTAGACGTGAAAAGTTGGGCTTTGTTTTCCAAGATTTTAATTTATTGGACTCTTTTTCAAATAGAGATAATATTTATCTTCCACTTGTTTTATCAGATGTAAAACCAGCAGTAATGAATGAAAAAGTGGGAGAGATTGCTCCTCTTTTAAAGATAAGTGAAGTTTTAGATAAATATCCTTACCAAGTTTCAGGAGGACAAAAACAAAGAGTTGCAATAGCAAGAGCAATTATAACTAAACCAGATTTACTTCTTGCAGATGAACCTACAGGAGCATTAGACTCAAAATCTGCTGATATAGTTATGAAAACTTTCTGCGATATAAATAACAGTGGACAAACAGTTTTAATGGTTACTCATTCTGTAAAATGCGCTGCTTTTGCAAAAAGAGTAATTTTCATAAAAGATGGTAGAGTTTATCACGAAATCTATAAAGGTAGTGACGACAACTTAACTTTTGCTGAAAAAATAAATCAAGCTCAAATCATGTTAAACGGGGTGAATAACTATGAAAAGTAAAATGGCTTCAAAATTTGCTTTTAGAAATATGAAGGCGAATGCTTTGCTTTTAACTCCATTTTTAATAGCAAGTAGTATTATGGGAACTCTATTTTTTGTAATGGCTTCCCTTGGACAAAATCATTATATAGAAAAAAATCATGAATATGTAGCAATCCTTATAAAATTTGGAATTTTTATAGTTGGAATTTTCACATTTATATTTATCCTATATGCCAACAGCTTTTTAGCAAAGAGGAGAAATAAGGAATTTGCCCTATATGGTATTTTAGGATTAGAGAAAAAACATATTGCTAAAATTATTTCAATAGAATATATACTAAACTTTTTGACAGTTAGTTTCTTTTCAATAACAGGTGGATTTGTTCTTGGAAAATTAGCATTTGTTCTACTTAACAAAATAACTAAAAATATGACTGCAAAAATAATGGACTATAATTTTTCAATTTCTTCTGCAATATTGACTTTAATATTCTTAGCTATAATATTTATATTGATATATTTAACAATGATATTTAGAATTGGAAAATCAACTCCTATAGAACTTCTTTCAAAGCAAAAAAAAGCGGAGGGAGAACCAAAAAGTAAGTTTATCCTTGGAACTTTAGGCTTTATAATTCTATGTGCTGGATATTATCTTTCAGTTACATCAAAAGGGAATCTAAGTAGCTTTTTTGCGTTTTTTCCTGCTGTTATTGCTGTAATAATCGGTACTTATCTGGTATTCATTGCTTTTAGTATTTTAGTTTTAAAATTATTAAAAAGAAATAGAAATTTATATTACAAAGCAAAAAATTTCCTTTCAATATCAGGAATGTTATACAGAATGAAATCAAATGCAGTTTCACTTGCAAGTATTACACTTCTTTCAACTTCAATTATAGTTACTTTAGCAACAACATTGACTATAAATTCAAGTATAAAAAACCTTACAGATTCTATCCATCCTAATGATTTTTATTTATCATCCTCAGTAACAGGAAATAATAAAGATATATTAGAAAATGGAGAAAAAAGGAAAAAAGAAATCTTAAATATTTTAAACAGAGTATTAAAAGAAGATGAAAAAATTAAAAATCTAACAATCAAAAAGACTACAATGAATCCTGTAATAAATGAAAACGGAAAGATTACTCCTTTGGGTAAAAGACAAGAATTATCAGCATTTTTAATCGTTGAAACATTGGAAGATTTTAATAAAAATAACAATACTAATTATACTCTTAATGACGATGAGGTGATATATTCCTCTAACTCTAAAAAGCTTAATAATTATGACAGTATGGATTTTGCCGGAAAGAATTATAAATTAGTAAAAGTAAAAAACTTATTTCCTATGAGCATATCTGCTGAAGGGATGATAATTATTGTAAAAGATAATGAAACTTTTATCAAAATGTTAGAAGAATATACTTTTAATTATAATGAAAAACAATTAAAATATAACCTAGATTTTAATTTTGATTTAGAGTCTGCTGACAAGGAAGCTTTTTATACGAGATTACACATAGATTATGACATATTTGTTCAACAGAAAGATATATTTAGTCATTCTTTGTCTTCAAAAACTGAAGTTGATGCTTTTGCTTATGAACTAAATGGTGGTCTATTATTTTTCGGAATGATAGTTGCATTAATTTTCATAACAGGAACTGTGCTAATCACATATTATAAACAAATTTCTGAGGGCTTTGAAGATAAACAAAATTACCACATAATGAAAAATGTAGGTCTTCCTGACTCAATTATCAAAAAGAGCCTCAGAGTACAAATACTGTGGATTTTCTTCCTACCACTTGTAGTAGCGACAATCCACTCAATATTCGCCTTTCCAATCCTATACAATATACTTGGAGGACTTGGCTTTAATAACATAAAAATTTTCACAATGAGTTTTGCCACAATTGTACTATGCTTTTCAGTAATTTACTTTATAATCTACTCAATAACTTCAAGAGTTTACTATAAAATAATAAAATAAACATTTCAAATATCATAAAATTATAAAATATTTGGTTTTTAGTTGAAAAAAAAATGTATATAATGTATAATAAATGCAGTTTTACTATAAGTAAAACTGTATTTTTATTGCGAAACGACAAGTTTCCCGTGTACCCACTCGATACGAAGCATCGTGTAAGGTTGAGATTCTTGTTGTGAATTCAAATTAAAAAAAGATTTATAATAGAATAATTATTTAATTTAGAATATGGAGATTTTTATGAAAATTGAAAATACAATTTTGCTGGTATTAGATCTTCAAGAAAAATTAATGCCGGTTATACAAAACAATGAAAATATTATAAAATACACGGATATCTTAATTAAGTCCTGTAAGGAACTTAATATTCCTATAATTTATACCGAACAATATCCTAAAGGACTTGGCGAAACTGTTTTGGAAATTAAAAATTCTTTGAACGATGCAAAAGCAAAATATTTTTCAAAGAACAGTTTTTCAGCCTATCCAGTTATTAAGAAAGAAGTTTTAAAACTTAAAGATGAAGGAAAAACTTCAATTATTGTTGCAGGTGTAGAGACACATATTTGTGTATATCAAACAATTAAAGATTTAAAGGGAGATTTTGAAATTCTTGTTCCTTTTGAAACAGTCGGATCCAGAAATCCGGAAAATTATAAAAACGGATTGGATTTGATTAAAGAAATGGGAGCAAGTATTACTAATGTTGAAACTATCCTTTTTGATTTAATTAAAACATCAGAACATCCTAGTTTCAAAGTAATTAGTAAATTGATAAAGTAAGGAGTTTTATATGAAAAAGAAATTTATAATAACTTTTATTCTATCTTTGGCTCTGTTTGCAGGTATCTTTTGGGTTGCAAATAAAGTTTTGGATATTATGGAATTGACTTCAAAGGTAGAATTTGTAGGTAGTGATTTAGGAGAAGGAAATAATATTGAACAACGTGTTGAAAATGAACTTTTATTTTTAGTTTTAGGTTTAGACAGTGATGATTTCAGTGGAGCTACAACCGAACAAAACAGAACTGATACAATGATTTTGTGTAAAGTTAACTTTGACACAGGAAAGATTGATATTTTATCAATCCCTCGTGATTCCAGAGTTATGGTTAACGGAAAACTTGATAAGATAAATCATGCTCATCATTTTGGCGGTCTTAAACTTGCTATGAAAACTACGAGAGATTTCTTAAACTTAGATATTGACTATTATGTAAGAGTTAATTTTTTCTCAGTTAAAGATATTGTAGATGCGCTTGGCGGTGTTGAAGTTGACGTGCCTGTTCAAGTTGACGTTGCTGAAGACAATGTTCACTTAAAACCGGGTAAACAAATTCTAAACGGAAAACAAGCTCTACAATTTGCAAGATTTAGAGCAGGATATAAAGAGGGCGATGTAGGTCGTGTTAAAGCTCAACAAATACTTATAAAGGCATTGGTTAAAGAATTGACTAAAGCTAAAAATATCGCAAAAATTCCTGAAATTTTAGAAGTTGTTAAAAAGACTGTAAATACTAACATTCCTTTTTCAACAATTGCAAAATTGTCTTTAAAGGTGAGCAATTTAAGTGAAGATAAAATCAATACTCAAATAGTTCCGGGAGAATCTGCATATATAAATAATACAAGTTATTTTATTCCGGATCGCTCAAAATTAAATGCTATTGTTAAAGAAATGTTTAGTGATTATCTACTAAACAAAAGTGGAAGTTCTCAAGTAGATACTGACAAAAATAAAAATAATACAAATACAAAAAATAATAACAATAAAAACAATAATAATAACAACAGAAATAATAGTAATAATAACAAAAACAACAATAATAAAAACAACAAGAACAATAAAAATAATAACAGATAATTTGGGTGAATATGGAAAACGAAAGAAAAAAAGAACATTTAGAGAATTTTTTAAAGAGCAACTTTAAATCCAATACTCTATTTGAAAATGTGTATATCGAACATTTTGCATTAACCGATTTAAATTTTAAAGAAATTGATACATCAGTAAATTTTTTAGGAAAAAAACTTTCTTTTCCTCTTATCATAAATGCAATGACCGGAGGTGCGGAAACTTCATACGATGTCAATGAGGATTTAGCGAGACTTTGCAAAAATTTTAATATAGCATTTGAAGTTGGAAGTCAAAAAGTTGCACTACAAGATGAAGAACTTGTAGAAACTTTTACAGTGGTAAAAGATATTTTAGATAAAAAAAATATAGTAATTTCAAATCTTTCAGCATTATCAAGCCTTGACGATGTAAAAAAAGCCGTTGAAATGTTAAATTCCGATGCAATTTCTCTCCATTTGAATCCTGCTCAAGAGATTGTTCAGTTTGAAGGAGATAGAAATTTTTCCGGAATTTTAGAAAATATTGAAAATATCGTTAAAAACTCGAATGTTCCCGTTATCGTAAAAGAAACAGGTTGCGGTATTTCTAAAAAAACTTGTGAAAAGTTGTTGAATGTAGGTGTAAAATACATTGATATCAGCGGTTTTGGCGGAACAAATTTCATTGAAATTGAAAATTTAAGAAGAACGGATTTAGATTTTACGAATATTTATGGTTGGGGAATTCCAACTGCAAAATGTATAATAGATTGTAGAAATATTTCAAAAGACTTTACTCTAATCGGTTCCGGCGGAATAAAAACCGGAGAAGATATTGCAAAAGCTATTATACTCGGTAGCGATATGACTGCTATTGCAGGAGAGGTTTTAAGATATTTAGTTCATGGAGGATACAAATTCGCCGAAGATTATTTAAAATCTCTAATCTATCAAACTAAGATGATTATGTTGCTTCTTGGAGTAAGAAATATTGAAGAACTTAAAAAAGTTGAATACAAAATATTTGGAAAATTAAAAGATATATTAAATTATTAAAAAATGAGAGTTTCGCTAACTCTCATTTTTTGGTAAATTATTTTAAGGGGGACTTCTTAAAATTTATTTATCTTTAAATCTACTTTTAACATATATGGAAGAACTATAAGCACCATTAAAGCTATTCCTGAAAATATAAATATATATCCACTTTTAAATTTATCAAATAAAAACGAATAAAATAATATTCCAAGTGGCATTAGAAGTTGACAACCTGTTCCCAAAATACTGAAAACTCTTCCTTGATATTCAAGGGGAACCGCCTTTGTAAACCAAACCATTACCGGAGTATTTATAAAATTTGCAATAAAATTAACTCCAAAAGCAAATATCATAAATATTATAAAATATGAAAAGATACTAAATTTAAATAATAATGCAATGCCCAAAAGTATCAAGAATCCTGAAAGCCCTCTAATACATTTAAAAGAAAATTCCAAAGGAGCTTTAATGTCCTTCATCATTGATAAAATTATTGATGAAACTATTACTGCCACCGGAAAAGTTGCGTTTATAATCCCGTAAAGATAATCTGAAATCTTAATTTCATTAATCAAAACATAGGGAAGGCCAATTGAAACTGATGAAAAAAAGAAATTTATAAACATCGCAAAGGAGATAATAAAGACCAAAGCTTTTTTATCTTTCATATAATTTAAACCTTCAACAAACATCTTTAAAACTTTTTGTTCTTCATTATTCTCTATCACTTCTGTCTTTATAAAATCAAAATTTATAAAAAGTACAATCAATATAGTTATAAATTCAATTACCGCTTCCAAAAGTACAAAATGAATTAAATCCAATTTTGTAAGTAAAAAAACAGCTAAAATTGGAGAAATTATATAAACTCCTGAAGATGCCATTTGCTCAAAAGATTTTACCTTTTGAATATGCTCTTCACATACAAGTTTCTTTGTAGAAGATGAAAAAGAATTATTTAAAAATTGATCAGCAACCCTTAAACAAATTAATAACATATAGGTATTAATTAAATTTGTTTCAGTATTAGAATTTAAACTTAGAGCATATAAAATCAAACTTACAATGCTAAAAAGCTGAGCAATTACAATTACAATCTTCTTATTGTATTTATCTACAACTCCTCCTACAAAAGGAAGTAAAACAAGTGCAACCAAAGGGCCTATTATTTGAGAAATACCGAAATTCAAAGCTGATTCAGTCTTTTTCAAAATCAAAAGTCCAATTATAAAAGACAAAATAGAACTACCGAAGTTTCCGGTTATAGTTGTCAAAATTAATTTTATCATCTGTTTTCTTGATTCTTTTAAGATATTCATGGTTTTCACCTCTTAATACTTTATTTTGTTTATATTATATAATGTATAATATAATGTTGTCAATAGTTTTTTGAAAAATTTTTATGTTGGTGATTTATTTGGGGGATTGGTTTTGGTATTTCTTTCAGAAATACTATTATTTGTAAACAAATAATAGTTGAGATTTCTCCACTCCGTTTCACTTCGGTCGAAATGACGTATTAAGGGTGTTTCTATTCAAAATGCTTTGACGCGAAATATTACTATAAAATAATTAGATTAAATTATCTACTAAATAAAGAATTTTTTTAATTATTAATTAATAAAAAATTTGAAGTTTATTTACTCTTAACGTCTAGCTATCAAACAAAGTTATTTCTCTTATACGTCATCTCGACCGAAGTTGAGCAAAGCAAAACGAAGCGGAGAGATCTCATACTTTTGCTTTAGCAAAAGTAATGTATCATAGATACATAAACTATGAAAATATCCTAACTTAAATTAATCAAGTAATATACTAAAAATTATTAATTCACAATTAAGGGGCTTTATGAGATCTCCAGAGTCATTGTATCTAACGATACAACCCCGTCAGACCTGCTTTTGTTTACAAGTAAACAAAGTTAGGGCTAGATTCACTTCGCTCGATATGACGTGTTGGGAGCATTTAACTTCAAAGTACCATGACGTGAACTATTATATTTTATACAACTTTTAGTAACTTCAATTTTATTAAACTGTTTTAAATTTTATCAAATATAGTTTTTTTTGAAGTTTATTTACTTTTAACGTTAAGCTATCAAACGAAGATATTTCCTTTATACGTCATCTTGAGCGAAACGTAGTATAGCGAAGTGTAGTCGAAAGATCTCACACTTATGCTTGTGTTCAAGCATAAGTGAATGTATCGCAGATACATAAAATAATTTATTTTGATTCCTTTCAGAAATATTGTTGCTTGTTTACAAGCAATAGTAGGTCTGATGCAAAAATTATTCAAATCTTTGATCAAATCCGACTATGAAAAATTTTTTCATAAGCATAGAGCTTTATGAGATCTCCAGAGTCATTGTATCAAAGATACAACGACCCCGTCAGACCTACTTTTGTCTACAAGTAAACAAAGTTAGGGCTAGATTCACTTCATTCGTTTCACTCATTTCGGTCGAGATGACGTGTCAGGAATCATTTCTTTGCAAAGTACTCTGACGTGAATTATTTTGTTTTATATGCAACTTTTAATAAAGTTATGGCTGGTTTCATTACTCTTACACTACAATCAAGATGATGTGTTAGGAGCATTCCTCTTCAAAGTGCTATGACGTGAATTATTTTGTTTTATACACAATATTTTAAATACTATGTTATGGGAATTTAATTTGTTTCTATAGTATTTATAAAAATAATTTGAATTTTATTTACTTTTAACGTCTAGTTACTAAACAAAGGTATTTCCTTTATACGTCATCTTGAGCGAAACGTAGTATAGCGAAGTGTAGTCAATCTAGCCCTAACTTTACTTGTTTACAAGTAATAGTAGGTCTGACGCAAAGATTGTTCAAATCTTTGATTTGAGTACAATCGACTGCGGAGATCTCATACTTTTGCTTTAGCAAAAGTAAATGTATCGCAGATATCGCAGATACATCAACTACAGCAAACTAATCCATCGCACAAAAAAAGACGGTTTTCACCGTCTTTATTTTCCTATACAGAAATTTGAAAAGATATTATCCAAGATGTTTTCAGAAATATTTTCTCCGATTATTTCTCCAAGCACTTCGTAAGCTCTTCTTAAATCCACTTCGCAACAGTCGATAGGCACCATATTTTTTAAATCCGCATAGAAAGATTTTAAATATTCTAATGAGCTCTTTAGACTATTTTCATGTCTTACATTTGTGATTAAAGCCTTGTCTTTAATCTCTATTTTTCCGTCGAAGAACATATCTATAATTGCCTGTTCAAGTTTTGAAATTCCTTCATTTTTTAGAGCGGATATTTCTATTAACTCAAAATTTACCTTTTCTTTCAATTTTTCTTCATTCAATTTTTTATCCAAATCTACTTTATTTAATATTCCAATAGATTTAGTTGTATTTGCAAGATTTATTATCTTTTCGTCTTCCTCGTCAAGTTCTCTTGAAATATCGAAAAGTACCAAGTTTAAGTCCGAGTTTTCACTTGCTTCGATAGATTTTTGTACTCCAATTTTTTCAACGACATCAGCAGTATCTCTGATTCCTGCAGTATCATTTATATTTAACTTAATTCCTGAAAGCTCAATGTCTTCTTTAATCAAATCTCTTGTAGTTCCTGCAATATCCGTTACAATCGCTCTTTCCTGTCTTAAAATTCTATTTAGCAGGGAAGACTTTCCAACATTAGGCTTACCGATAATCGAAACGTTAATACCGTCTTTTAAAATTTTTCCTTTATTAGACTCTCCAAGTAATTCTTCCATTTCAGCCATTAATTTTTCAGTCTTTAAAATTACATTATCAAAAGGCAATTCCTCCTGCATATCTTCTGTAAAATTGATAGAATACTCGACAAAACTTAAAATATCTAAAAGTTCTTCTCTAAACTCTTTAATCTTCTTACTCAAATGTCCTTCAAGCTGATTAATCGCACTCTTATGAGAAAACTCCGTTTTTGCCTTTATTAAGTCAATAACTCCTTCAGCTTGGGATAAATCAAGTCGTCCATTTAAAAAGGCTCTTTTTGTAAATTCTCCCTTTTCTGCAAGATCTGCTCCATTTTCAAGACATAAATTTAAAACCCTTTTAAGACATACAATGCCCCCATGAGTAAAGATTTCAACTACATGCTCTCTCGTATAAGTATGAGGTGCAAACATAAAACAAACCATAACTTCATCAATAAGTTCATCTTTATCGTAAATATGTCCATATTTCATCATTCTATTAGATTTTTCATCTATTTCTTTTTTATCATAAGGCTTAAAAAAATTTTTTACAATATCTATCGACTTTTCACCACTAAGTCTTACAATTCCAATACCTGATTCACCTGTAGCAGTAGCAATAGCAACAATAGTATTTTCCATATTTTCTCCTTCTATAAGAACCTTGTTGTTCCACAATAAAGCAAAAGAACGTAATAAACGTTCTTTATAATTGCATATTAAAATTTAGGTTTGATAACAACCTTTCTATGTGGCTCTTCACCTTCACTCGCTGTAAATACACCTTTCATATTGTGTAAAGTTGAGTGAACAATTCTTCTCTCGTAAGCATTCATAGGTCTAAGTCTCATAACTTTTTTATATCTTATAGATTTTTTAGCAAAAGTCATTGCCATTTCTCTGATTGATTCTTCTTTTCTCTTCTTATATCCATTTATATCTAAAAAAACTCTCTTTTCCAAAGAAGTATGTCTTCTTGCAAAAATACTTACAATATATTGAATACTTTCCAAAGTTTCTCCAGATTTTCCAATCAAAGCCTTAAAATCATCAGATTTGTTTATATACAAATTAACAGCTTCTTCATCTTCATCAGAAGCTATTTCACCGTCAACTCCCATTTTTAAAATTAAATCCTTTAAAAAGTCTTCAATTTTTTTTAAATCATCACTTTTAACGAAAACTTCATCCTTACAACAAGTTTCTTCGATACTATCTTTATTTTCTTTAATATCTTTTCCTTTTTCGTCTTTTAATGTAACTTCAACCAAAGCATCTTTTGACCCGAAGCCTAAAAAACCGCTCTTAGGTTTTTCAATTACTTTAACATCAACATCTGAAATATCAGCTGTTAATTCATTCAATGCAAGTTTAACAGCTTCTTCAACAGTTTTTGCTGATTTTATAACACTCATCTTTTGCTCCTTTCTACTGATTACTCATTTTTTTATTTTCGTAAGCAGTCAAAGCTAATCTCAATAAAATTTCTACAATATTTGTCATAGCCCAATAAAGTGCAAGACCTGCAGAAAAACTCTTGGCTGAAATAAATATTATAAAAGGAAATATATATTTCATAGTTTCCATAGACTTTGCACCCGGATTATCCTTTTGATCTCTATTACTCAAATCAAGATAAATGTATTGAGTAACTGCATTTATCAAAGGAAGTCCATATAAAAGAGGATCCGGTGCTGATAAATCCTTAATCCAAAGGAAATTTTTCATAACATTCGCATTTGCATCCCCAAAAATGTATAACAAAGGCTCTCTCATTACTGCAAACATTGCTAAAACTAAAATCAAGTTGAAAATCATAGGCAAACAACCGCCAAGTTGTTTAATTCCATGCTCTTTATTAAATTCCATAAGTTTAAGATTCATAGCTTGTTGATCATGTTTATATTTTTCTCTTATCTTTTGTTGTTCCTTAGCAAACTTTGCCTGAATCTTTTGATTTTTTATACTACTTAAAAATATTGGGAAAAGTACAACCTTAAAAATTATTGAAATTATAATAATACTAATCGCTAAATATGAAATACTTGAAGGTTCGTTAGGTAAAATTGAAGCAACTCCTTCATAAATAAATTTCAATACAGATCCCATTAAATTTCTTAAAAATGCCATTCATTCCTCCTACTTTAGCGGGTCATACCCACCTTTTCCAAAAGGATTACATCTTAAAATTCTCCAAATAACTAAAAAACTTGCTTTAAAAAAATTGTATTTCTGATATGCTGAAATCGCATATTCCGAACAGGTCGGAGTAAATTTACATTTCCCATGTCCATAAAGACCGGAAATATATTTTCTATAAAATTTAATCAATAAAATCATTAATTTTCTCAATTTAAAACCTTCTTTAAAGCAAAATTAATAAGTCTTAACAAAGACCTCTCAAGTTCAATGTAATCAATTTCTAAAGTGTTTTTTTTCGGTAAAATTACCATTTCATAACCTAATCCTAAATCACAAACATTAAGTCTTATTATCTCTTTTATTCTTCTCTTAATCAAATTACGTTTATTTGCTTTTCCAAACTTTTTAGTAACGGAAACACCGAACTTAACTTTTTTCCTATTTGTCGGTCGGATAAAAATGGTAAAATTTCTATTCCAAAAATTTTTTCCACGTCTATAAACAGTTTGAAACTCTCTATTTTTTCTTAATCTAATTTCCTTATTCATATATCATCTTTCTATTCATCATACTTACAACAAAAAATATCTAAATTGAAAAGTATAATAACTTTAAACAAAAAATAAAAAGCTGAATTTTAGAAAAGGCCACACTAACGTTGGCCTATGCTGATAAAACTTTTCTATTTTTAAGTCTTCTTCTCTTTAATACAGCTCTACCTGCTTTTGTACTCATTCTCTTTCTAAAACCATGAATTTTACTTCTTTTTCTTCTATTCGGTTGATAAGTTCTTTTCATAATATAGATGACACCTCCTTATTACAATCACCTTTAGGTTATTCAATAAAACACTACCATAGATTATAAGCTATTTTAAGTATAATTGTCAAGTAAAAAAACAAAAATTTTAGAAATTTTTTTACATCGATAAATAGCAATTTAACTAATTTTAATCTAAAATATAAATATTTACATTTAATTTTAAATATGATACAATAAAAATGCAAAGATGATACGATGATGTTATAAAGTTTATAATGTTGGAGGTTATTATGTTTACAAATTTTCATAGGTACAAAAATGGAGACACCTGTAGTTTTATTATTTAAATTCAATCTTTTATAATTTAACTGCAATTGATATTTTTAAAAAATCAGTTTTGACAAAAATATTTGAAAAATAAAAAATATGATTACAACAAATTTTGTACTAAAATTTTAGGAGGATTTTTATGAACATTAAAAGGAAACTTTGTTTATTATTAGTACTGTCTTTGGGAATTACTCCAATTTTGACTTCTATAAATAAATCTACATCTTTTGCTAAAGAAAGCAAAACTACTATTGATGAGAATATAGCAAAAAAATTAGGTGTAGACCCATCAGATGTTGAATTTTCTAATATTGATATTGATGCTGTTAACAGAATTCTTTCAAATGACCAATATATGTTTAATGATCATATTGGTATACCATCTGAATCTATAGAGACAACTACTTTTACTTGGAAAGAATTATTATATATGTATAATATTCAGCAAGCTTTATATAATGCACATGTAGATGCTATAACAGAAACAGAGTGCAAATTTTTAATCTCTTCGCTTATACAAGGTGCAGATTCTTCTATCTTAGGTATACTAAAATAAACATTTGGAGCTAAAGTTTCAATTATCTATATTCTTGCTACATTACCTCCAAAATTACTTGGAATTAGCGAAAAATGTGTCATGACTAAATGGCTAAAGGACGTAAGAGATTTGTTATATAAAGCCTTAGATACAAGGAAGCGTGAAGTTACTATAAAGTATGTAAAATTAACTTGGAAAACTTCAGGACACAGTATAATAACGGGAGGACTTATTTTAAAATAAAATGTATAATTCAATATATAGTCTAATAAAATACGTTGGAGGAAGTCTGTTTATTATTTTAACTTTTATAAATTTTAATTCTTTTATTGAATTGATAAGGGATGAAACATTAAAAAAAAGTAATAAAAAATATTTAATATTTATAACTATAAATATTATATTAATATGTATTTTTAATTTTTTATTAATACTTTATATTTTTTATGAAAATATATTTAAAAAATAAAATTTTCAGATAAATACATTGGTATTATTTTGGACTGTGAAATTTCATAATAAGTATTTTTTAATCCACTTGCAAAATGTGAGTGGATTTTTTATGCAAAAAAATTTTTAACGTAATATTTTTGTTTATATATTTACAATAATTTGCACATTAAATGCAATAAATTTGAGTTTTTTTTGGATTTTTGGTATAATTTAACTGTAAAAAGATGTTTAAAAATTTTTAAAGATAAATAAATTTTTGTAAAATTTTTAAGAGAGTTTTTTATAACATACTTTTCATTTTTATAGATTTTTTAATTTATAAGTATGATGAAATTAAGTTTGCTTTTTTAAAATATCTAATGTAAACTTAATTATAAATTATTTTTTACAAAAATGTAATATGTGGATAAGTAGAATAAATATGTGGATAAATTGTTTATTAATTTTTAATAAATATTTTTCAATTTAACAAAAGTTGAAAAAATACAATTTATTTTATAAACAATATAACTTTTAAAAAAATGTGGATAACTTTTTAATTCGTTTAAATATTTTTTACAATTAGCTATTAGAATATTTAAATTTCAATCTTTTTAAAATTTTGTTCACTGTGGATAAATATGTTAATAACTTAGTATGGGGAGTAATTTATGTTTGAGAATGAAATAGTGGTTGACAGCTTATGGCTTGAGGTTTGCAATGAACTTAAAGATAAGCTTGGAGAGAGTCGTTTTGCGACTTGGATTGAAGTTTTAAAGCCGATTTGTTATGAGGATCATAAGTTAATGGTGCTTTGTCAGTCGAATTATATTAAAACTTTTATAAATGGACATTTTAAAGATTATATTGAAGATGCGATAAATAATCAGCTTTTTCCTATAATTAAAGAAAAAACTGAGCTTTTACCTGTTGTTGCTACTGATGAAATTTATTTGGAAGCGATAAAAAATTCAAGGGGTCAAGCTTCTTTTTTTTCTAAATCCGGTGAAAAAGGATTAAAAAAAGGGAAATTAAAGAAAATTTCTTCTTCAAACAATTCTTTAACTTTTTCAGATAGATTTACTTTTAATAATTTTGTAAAAGGTAAGAATAATGAATTTGCTATGGCTGCAGCTGAGGCAGTTGCAAAAAATCCTGCCGGTACTTACAATCCTCTTTTCATTTATGGAAATTCCGGACTTGGAAAGACACATCTTATGAAAGCTATCGGTCATGAAATTCATAAAAATTTTGATTGCAAGGTGCTATATTTGAGTAGTGAGAAATTTACAATTGATTTGATTGACTCAATTAGGGATAAAAATCAAAATTCAGAATCCGAATTTAGAAAAAAATATAGAAATGTGGATGTTTTGCTTATAGATGATATTCAATTTATTGCAGGAAAAACTGCAACTCAAGAGGAATTTTTCCATACTTTTAATGAATTATACAGCAGAAATAAGCAAATTATAATTTCATCAGATAGACCTCCGAAGGAGATTAAAAATCTTGAGGACAGGCTTAAGAGTAGATTTAATATGGGTCTAACCGTTGATATTCAGCCTCCGGATTTTGAAACGAGAATGGCTATTTTACAGGATAAGGTAAAGTATGAGCCGATAGCTCTTTCAAATGAAGTTTTAGAATTTATTGCAATGAATATAAAGACGAATATAAGGGAGCTGGAAGGAGCTTTAATTAATGTTTTGGCTCATTATAAATTGAAACAAGATGCTCCGATGACTGTTGATTATGTAAAGAGAATTTTAGCTCAAAAACTTAATGAGCTAAATAGAAGAGAGTTGGATATTGACTTGATAAAAGAAACTGTAAGTAAGTATTTTAAAATAGAAGTTTCCGATTTGAGTTCAAAAAACAGAGCCAATTCAATTGCTTATCCGAGACAGGTTGCGATGTATCTTTGTAGAAATATGTTAGACTGTGCTCTGGGAAATATAGGTTCAGCTTTTGAAAAAGATCATACTACCATAATGCATGGTGTTAAAAAGATTGATGAAAAAATAAAGACGACAGAATCTGTAAAGCAGGATATAGAAAACATAAAAAAAATGTTGGAAGATTAATATTACAAAAATGTAATATTATTTTTAAAGAAATTTTTAGTTATTCAACTTATACTGTTTATAAGTCTGTTGATAAGTTGTTGATAACTTTATAAGATTTTTTTATTGTTAATATGTTCATAAGTTTGGAATTATTTTGTGATTTATACAGTAGTTATACAGTTAGGTAAATGTTGTAATTTAAACATTTGAAAGGGTTGTTTAAGATATCCACAGCCACTACTACTATTACTACTAAATTATATATTTTTTATATGTGAAAAAAGGAGAAAATTATGGAAATAAAGATAATGCAAAATGAACTTTTAAGTTTGATAAATATATCTTTAAGGGCTATAAGTTTAAAAAACAATACTTCAATATTAGAAGGAATTTTATTTATTGCAAAGGATAATGGATTAACTTTAAAGTCAACCGATTTGGAACTTGCAATTGAAACTACAACTGAATGTAAGGTTGAAAAAGAGGGAGAAGTTTTACTCAACGCTTCAATGATTTCTAATATAGTAAGAAAATTACCTAATGATGAAGTATACATAAAGGTTGATAGAGAGAAAGTCTTTATTCAAAGTGAAAATGCGAAATTTAATATAATTGCAATGGATATTTATTCATATCCTGAATTTCCAACTTTTGAAAATAAAGTGGATTTTTATGTTCAAGAAAATTTGCTTAAAGTTGCGACTAAACAGACTATTTTCGCAGCTGCAATAGATGATTATAGAATAGTTTTAAATGGTGTTGATGTCGAAATTGGAGATAAAAATGTAGATTTTGTCGCACTTGACGGTCATAGAATTGCAAAGAGAAGTTTTAAAATAGAGGAAGATATTGAGAAAAAAGTTATAATTCCGCCAAGAGCTTTAAACGAAATTTCAAAAATCGTGCCTGAAGGTTCTGTTATTGGAGTTTCACTTGTAAAAGGTAGTGCAATTTTCACTTTTGAAAATACAATCTTTTCAACAAGAGTAATTGATGGAGAGTATTTGAATTACAAAGCACTATTCTCATACGAACATAAAACAAAAGTTATTGTTTCAAGACGTGATTTAATAAATGCGATTGAAAGAGCGAATATTATCTATAAGGCAGAAAAGGGCGATTTAGTTACTTTTACAATAGATGATACTAGTATTTTGGTTGAGGGTTCTTCTGAAATTGGAGATTTAAAAGATATTATCGACATCAAAAAAGAAGGAGATAATCTAAAGATTGCATTTAATTCAAAATATGTTTTAGAGGGATTAAAGACAATAGAACAGGATTTTGTTGAAATTACATTTAATGGTAGAGCAGGAGCTTGTATCATAAGACCAGAAGATGAAAATATAGATTATACTTATTTAGTTTTACCTGTTTTGTTGCAAGATTCTCAATATTAGGAGTTTAAAATGGAAGAAATTATTATTGATACCGAATTTATAAAATTGGATTCGTTGTTGAAATATGCAGCTGTTGTTCAAACTGGAGCTGATGCTAAATTCTTTATTTCTGAAAGGTTAGTTTTAGTTGACGGAGAAGTTGAAACAAGACGTGGCAGAAAGATTTATGACGGAATGACTGTTAAGGTATTGGCTGACGAAGAAGTAAATTTGATTGTTAAAAAGAGGTAGAGTTGATAGTTGAAAAAATACATTTGACCAACTTTAGAAATTTAAAAGATATTTCTTTTGAGTTTAAAAAGAATATAAATGTTTTTGTCGGAAAAAACGGAATTGGAAAGACTAATGTTTTGGAGGCAATTTACATTTCTCTTGTTGCGTCAAGTTTTAGACAGGCAAAACAAGAAGATTTTATAAGTTTTGGAGAGAATTTTACGAAAGTTGATACTTTTGTAAGAGAAAAAGGATTTGAAAATAAAATTTCCTTTTTATATACTGACGATAAGAAAAAAGTTTTTAAAATTGATGATATTAAGATTAAGAGTGTAAATGAGCTTTATGACTTTTCAAATGTTATCGGATTTTTCCCTGATGAGCTTAAGATTATCACTGAAAGTCCGAATTTTAGAAGGAATTTTTTTGACAGCTTTATTATGAAGATGACAAAGGGCTATAAACAAAAATTAAATTTATATAGAAATGTCATTTTTAGAAGAAATTTACTCTTAAAGGGAATGAATTTATCCAGTTTTTATAAGCAGGAGATGAATGCACTGACAAAGAAGCTTGCTCTTTTGTGCTATGAAATAAGCATGGAGAGAAAAAAGCTGATTGATTTGATAAATAAGGAAGTAAATTTCATTCATCAACAATTATCGGGAGAAACTCTTTACATAGAGTATGAATCAATTTTATCAAATCATAAAAGGTCGGAAAATGAATGTTTAAAGGAAATTTTAGAGAATTTTTCCAGGTCCTATAAAATTGATAGTGAAAATAAAATTACAAGCTTTGGTATTCATAAGGAAAATTTTAAATTTATTCTAAATGGCAATGATGCGAAGAGTTTTTCTTCACAAGGTCAAAAGAGAAATATTATAATTACGATTAAAATGTGTCAAAAAAATATTTTTGAAGAGTATAAGGGAGTAAAACCGATTATTCTACTTGATGATTTATTTAGTGAATTGGATGAAGATAGAAGATATGAAATTTTGGAATATTTAACGGATAATCAAGTCTTTATAACGACTACAGATAAATCTTTTGTAAATAATTTTAAGAATATAAATGTTGTAGAAATGGAAAAAGTGAGAAAGGAAAAATATGAGTAAGGAAAAAATTAGAAATTACGGGGCGAAAGACATTAGGGTTTTAACAGGTCTTGAACCAGTTAGACTTAGACCTGGTATGTACATAGGTTCGACAGGAGTAAAAGGACTTCATCATTTAGTTTATGAAGTTGTTGACAATAGTATAGATGAGGCTTTGGCAGGTGTTTGTGATACAATTACAGTTACAATTTTTGAAGATAATTCTGTAAGAGTTGAAGATAATGGTAGTGGTATTCCAGTAGAAGTGCATCCACAAACTGGAAAATCAACACTTGAAACAGTTTTGACAATTCTACATGCCGGTGGTAAGTTCAATAACAATGCTTACCAAGTTTCAGGGGGACTTCATGGAGTTGGGGTTTCTGTTGTAAATGCTCTTTCAGAATGGCTTATTGCAAATGTAAAAAGAGATGGAAAACTTTATGAACAACAATTTTCAAGGGGAAATACAACTTCAAAGCTTGAAGTTGTAGGTACTTCAAAAGAAACTGGAACAATAATAACTTTTAAACCTGATTCTGAAATTTTTGATACAACTATCTATGAAAAAGAAATTTTAAGAAACAGATTTAGAGAAATGGCATTTTTAAATAAGGGTGTTAAAATTATTTTTACAGATGAAAGAGAAGATTTTACAGAAACTTTTCATTATGAAGGTGGAATAAAATCTTTTGTTGAGTATATGAATAGAAATAAAAATAATCTTCATAACGAAGTTATTTATTTTCAAGGACAAAGAGGCGATTCACAAGTTGAAATTTCTATGCAATATACAGACGGATACTCCGAAAATGTCTTAACTTTTGCAAATAATATCCATACTCCTGAAGGAGGAAGTCATTTAGTAGGTTTTAGGACTGCTCTAACTCGTACTTTAAATGATTATGGAAGAAAATATAATTTAATTAAGGATAAGGATGCAAATCTTCAAGGGGACGATACAAGAGAAGGTCTTACCGGAATTGTTTCAATAAAACTTCCTAATCCACAATTTGAAGGACAAACTAAGGCAAAACTTGGAAATAGTGAAAGTCGTGGTATCGTTGAAACTTTCTTATATGATAATTTAATGACTTTCTTGGAAGAAAATCCAAAAGTTGGTAAAATTATTATAGAAAAGGCACAAAGTAGTGCAAGAGCAAGAGAAGCTGCAAGAAAAGCAAGAGATTTAACTCGTAAAAAATCCATTCTTGACAATACGACTTTACCCGGTAAATTATCCGACTGTCAGGAAAGTGATATTTCTGTAAATGAAATTTATCTTGTCGAAGGGGACTCTGCGGGTGGTTCTGCAAAACAAGGTAGAGATAGTAAATTCCAAGCAGTTTTACCACTTAAAGGTAAGATTATGAATGTCGAAAAAGCAAGAATTGATAAGATTTTAGGTTATGAAGAAATAAAATCTATGATTACTGCTTTTGGAACAGGAATCGGAAAAGATTTTAACTTAGATAATTTAAGATACGGAAAAATAGTTATAATGACTGATGCTGACGTTGACGGTGCACATATTAGAACTTTGATTTTAACATTTTTCTATCGTTATATGAAAGAATTAATCGAACAAGGTCATGTATATATAGCTCAACCACCACTTTATGGAATTATTAAAGGTGTTAAGGTTGTAAAATATTGTTGGACTGATGAAGAGTTACAAGCAAGTTTAGATAAACTTGGTCGTGATTCACATAGAATTCAAAGATATAAAGGTCTTGGGGAAATGAATCCTGCACAACTTTGGGAAACAACTATGAATCCTGAAAACAGACTTTTCCTACAAGTAAATATTGATGATGAAGAACTTGTGTCAATAGATGAAACTTTCTCAACTCTTATGGGAGATAAGGTTGAACCGAGACGTGAATTTATAGAACAAAATGCGAAATATGTTGAAAATATTGACGCATAGGAGGAATAGATGGCTGATATAGAAAATAAAATGAATATAGTCGATGTAGATATCGAAAAGGAAATGAAAAAGTCATACCTTGAATATGCCATGAGTGTTATTGTTGCAAGAGCTTTGCCTGATGTTAGAGATGGTTTAAAGCCTGTTCATAGAAGAATTATTTATGCAATGCAAGGTCTAGGACTTTTACCAGACAAGCCTTATAAAAAATCTTCAAGACTTGTTGGGGAAGTAATGGGTAAATATCACCCTCATGGTGACTCTGCAATTTATGATGCAACAGTTAGACTTGCGCAAGATTTTAACTTGCGTTATCCTCTTGTTGACGGTCAAGGTAACTTTGGTACTATTGACGGAGACGGTGCTGCCGCTCCTCGTTATACAGAAGTTAGAATGCAAAAACTTGCTCTTGAAATGTTAAGAGATATTAATAAAGATACAGTTGACTTCGCACCAAACTATGACGAAAACGAAAAAGAACCAGTTGTTTTACCAAGTAAATTTCCAAATCTTTTGGTAAATGGTGCAGCTGGTATCGCCGTTGGTATGGCTACGAATATGCCACCACATAATTTAAATGAAGTAATTGATGCAACTTGCGAATATATCGACAATTTCGACATTTCCGTTGATGAACTTATGAAATTCGTTAAAGGTCCAGATTTTCCAACAGGTGCAAATATCATGGGACTTGAAGGAATTAAACAAGCTTATCATACAGGACGTGGAAAAATTACTGTAAGGGCTGTTGCAAATATTGAAGAACATAATAATAAAACTAGAATAATAGTTACAGAAATTCCTTATCAAGTTAATAAAACTAATTTGATTATGAAGATTGTTGAACTTATCAAAGATAAGAGAATTGAAGGAATTTCGGATCTTAGAGACGAAAGTAATATGAAGGGGATTAGAATTGTAATCGAATTAAAGAGAGATGCTAATCCAAATATTATTTTAAATAATCTTTATAAACATACACAAATGCAAACTACTTTTGGGGTAATAAACCTTGCACTTGTAAATGGTGAACCTAAAGTTTTAAGTTTAAAGGAATTAATTGGACATTATGTTGAACATCAAAGAGATGTAATCACAAGACGTTGTAGATTTGAACTTAAAAAAGCTGAAGACAGAGCACATATTGTCGAAGGACTTTTAAAAGCGATTGATCATATCGACGAAATAATTAAGATAATCAGAGCTTCTTACTCAGACGCACAAGAAAAACTTATAGAACGTTTCGGCTTTACTAAAATTCAAGCTGAAAGCATCCTAGAAATGCGTTTAAGAAGACTTCAAGGCCTTGAAAGAGAAAAATTACAAGATGAGTATAATTCTTTGATTAAAGAAATTGCAAGACTTAAAGAAATTTTAGGAAATGAAAGATTAATCTTAAATATAATTAAAGAAGAATTAATAGAAATTAAAGAAAAATTTAGCGATGACAGAAGAACTGAAATCAAACCTAATTTTGATGAAATTGAAATTGAAGAGTTAATCAAAGAAGAAGATGTTGTAATAACTCTTACAAAACAAGGTTACATCAAGAGAATCCCTTCTGATACTTACAAAGTACAAAACAGAGGTGGAAAAGGTGTTGTTGCTCTTACTACAAAAGAAGATGACTATGTTGACAGTCTTTTCGTAACTTCAACTCATAGTTTGATTTTATTCTTTACAAATAAGGGAAGAGTTTATAAATTAAAGGCTTATGAAATTCCTGAAGGAAAAAGACAGGCAAAAGGTCAAAATATTATAAATCTTTTGGAATTAATGCACGGAGAAAAAGTAAATGCAGTAATTCCAGTAAAAGATGCCGGATCTGATGAATACTTGATTATGGCTACAAAGAAGGGAACAATCAAGAGAACATCTGTTGAACTTTTCAAAGCGATTAGAAAAGTTGGAATGAAGGCGATTAATTTAGTTGACGATGACGAATTAATCCAAGTTAGAGTTTCAACAGTTGAAGATTCAGCTATGTTGGTTACAAAAAAAGGACTTGCGATTAAGTTTGAACTTTCAGATATTAGAGAGATAGGAAGAACAGGACAGGGTGTAAGAGGAATTAAACTTGATAAAGACGACGAAGTTGTTTCAATGAATCTTGCTTCTGAAGGAAAACATCTACTTGTAATCTCTGAATATGGCTATGGAAAGAGAACTTTAGCTTCAAATTACAAAGTGCAAAACAGAGGCGGAAAAGGTGTTAAAACTTATAAAGTAACTGATAAAACGGGCTTTGTAGTTTCATCAAAAATGGTAAATCCAAGTGATGAAATTATCGTACTTGCACAAAGTGGAGGAATTATAAGACTTCTTGTTAAAGACATACCTGTAAAAGGTAGAGATACACAAGGTGTTATAATAAAAGATGTAAATAAAGATGAAGATAAAATTGTTGCAGTTGCAAAATATGTAAATGATGTTGAATAAGGAGATGCTATGGAATTAAAAGTTGATTTAAAAAAAGACGGAGAATTGCTTTTTGTTGATTTACAAGGCGATTTGGATATAAATTCCAATAAAGAATTTAAAGAAAAAGTTAATTCCGTTCAAGGAGTAAAAAAAATAATAGTAAATTGTGAAAATCTTTCATATATTGATTCAACAGGACTCGGTGCTTTTATAAGTATCTACAAACATATAAAAGAAAAAGGAGAAAAACTTGTTATTACTGGCTTAAAACCACATATCAAAAAAATCTTCCTTATAACCGACTTAGATAAAGTTTTTGAAATCGAGGGGTAGTTATGGATAAAATATTTGTAAAAATTCCTTCAGAAAAAAAATATATTTCAACAGTAAGGCTTTCAATATCTTCCATAGCTAATACAATCTCTATGAATATTGAAAATATTGAAGATTTAAAAGTTTCAATTTCTGAAGTTATGAATTTATTTGTAGATGAAAGTGAATTTTTTGAAATCAGTATGGACGTTTTTGAAGATAAAGTCGCAATTGAAGTAATGCCTGATGTTTTTCAGACGGACATTCAAGAAAAAGAAGAAAATAAATTTGCCTTATTAATTTTGGAAAATTTAGTTGATAAAGTAGAATTCAGAGAAAAAAGTGTACTTTTAGTTAAAAATAAAGGATAAAAAAATGAAAAAGGTATATAACAAACCGGACTCAGAAGAAATAAAAGCTCTATTTAGAGAATATTTTGAAAATCCCACACCGGAGCTTAGAGATAAATTAATAGAAAAAAATCTATATATGGCTGAAATTTTAGCTAAAAAATATGTAAATCGTGGAATAGACTACGATGACCTATTCCAAGTTGCAAGTCTTGGTTTAATTTATGCCATAGATAGATATGATATCTCAAAAGGCTTTGAATTTTCAAGTTTCGCTATGCCGACTATCGTCGGAGAAATAAAGAGATATTTTAGAGATAAAGGTTGGGTAATTCGAGTTCCGAGAAGAATACAGGAGAACTCTAAAAAAGTTAATAATGCAAAATATCATTTAACACAAGAGCTTGGAAGAACTCCAACAATTAAAGATATTGCCGACTATGTAGAACTTTCAGAAGAAGAAGTCTTGGAAATTATGGAAGCTAGTAAAGTTTATACACCTCAATCCTTAGATCAAAGTTTTGAAAATTCCGATAGTGAAGACAAAGACACAAACTTAATTGATATTGTTGGAGAAGATGATAAAGAATTTGACTTTGTTGACAATCAAGATTTTATTAAAAAAACTTTAGAAAAACTAACTGAAGTTGAAAAACAAATAATACTTGGAAGATATTTTGAACAAAAAACACAAGTTGCCCTTGCAAAAGAGCTAAATATTTCACAGATGACAGTAAGCCGTCTTGAAAAAAAAGCCCTTGCAAAATTTAGAGAAGAATTGAATATGTAAATTTAAGAGAAAAATCAACGGAAAACCGTTGATTTTTTGTTTAGGAAAGATTGTTGGTTTAAAATAAAAAATTCACGTCATAATACTATGCGAATAAAGACTCCTAAACACGTCATCTCGACTGGAGTGAAACGGAGTGGATCTAGCCCTAACTTTTGTTGTTTATTCATAAACAACAAAAAGTAGGTCTGATGGGGTAATTGTATCTTTAGATACAATTGCTCTGGAAATCTCATAAAGCCCTGTGATTCTTAAAATAACTTTTATAGTCTATTTTATTTGGATAAAAATTAGGGAAATTCAATATTATTATGCATCTATGATACATTTATATTTGCTTGTTTATATTTCTAAAAGAAATATTATTTAAACGAATTTTTTACTTTTTAACAAATGATTATAGTATAATTACTTGAAATTAAATAATTAGTATGTTATTATCAAATTTAATAGGAAGTTATTTTATTATAAAAAAATTCAAAAGTTACTTTAAAAATGTTTTAGTGGGGAATGTTATGATAGAAGTAAAAGATTTAACGAAAGATTATCATATTAGAAAAGGATTGTTTAAACCTTTTAATATTGTGAATGCAGTAAAAGGAGTTTCCTTTTCTATTACTCAAGGAGAAAAAATAGGACTTATCGGGTTAAACGGTGCAGGAAAGAGTACATTAATGAAAATGATGTCCGGAGTATTAAAGCCTACAAGTGGAAGTGTAAGGGTTAATGGGTTTATACCATATAAAAGAGAGAATAATTTTTTGAAAAGTATAGGAGTTGTTATGGGGCAAAAATCAATTTTGCTTTATGATATACCCGTTAAAGATTCTTTAAAATATTATAAGGAAGTCTATGGAATTGATGATAAAACTTTTAAAGAAAGACTTAGTTATTATGATGAAATTTTGAATTTAAAGGAATTATATGAAACTCCTGTTCGTAAATTGTCATTTGGGCAAAGAATGAGATGTGAACTTTGTGCTTCTCTATTACATAATCCCAAAGTTATATTTTTGGATGAACCTACAATAGGTCTGGATATAGTTGTTAAGAATGAAATACTATCATTTTTAGATTATCTTAATAAAAATTCAAATACTACAATTTGTTTAACAACACATAATATTGATGAAATTGAAAAATTATGTAGTAGATTGATAATTGTGGATAAAGGACAAATAGTATTTGATGGAGATAAAAAATTATTCAATAATGTTAAATCCGATAAGATTATAAGATTTAAAAATGAGAATAATATTTCAATAGATTATTTGGAAAGTATTTCAAAAAAAGTGATTTATGGAGATGAGATTGAGCTTGTTGTTCTTGCAGATAAAGTAAATGAAATTGTATCATTTTTGGTTAAAAACTCAGTTTCAGATATAAATATTTCTGATGAATCTTTAGAAGATTTGTTGATTAAATTTTATGGGGAGAATAATAAATGAGAAAATTAATTTTAATTTCACTTAAAAACTCTCTAAAATTAGTTACTATCTATCCAATTCATACTGTTATGACTTTTATATATGCTCTACTTAATATTGTTTTAAATTTAGTCTTTTGGTTGGTTTTAAGCAGTAACTTTGGAGAAATAGGTCTTTATGGAATAAAAGAAATTATGGTTTTAAATATGTTTGCTTTACTTGCAGATTCATTAGGTGGATTTTTCTTTGGATATAGAGATTTGCCATATTGTATAAATGATGGAAGCTATGATAAATATCTTATACTTCCAAGAAGAGATATTTTTTTGTTTTTAATTGAAAATATTCCAATAGTATATATGATACAACAATTTTTTATGTTTGTTATTGGCTTTTGTGTTGTAATTTTTGCTTATGAAATAAGTTTTAGTATATTTAATTTTTTAATGGCTATTATTTTTTTAGCCATTGGAGTTTTGATACTTAATTTATTTTATGGAAGTCTTACAATGTTATCTTTCTTAATTGATAGATTTGAGGGATTTCGTGAGTTGATTTTCAGTTTAAATATTACAAAAAATTATCCTTTAACTATTTTTCCAAAATTTGTTCAAATAATTTTAACTTATGTTATACCAATGTCTTTAATTTCTTATTATCCTACAATGTGTTTCTTTGGAAGGACAGATAATTTTAAATTTTTGGTTTTTGAACTTATTATTTTAATAATTTTTGCCTTGTTATATGAATTTATACACAAGAAAGCTATATTAAAATATACATCAAATGGAGGCTAAGATGAAAAAATATTTTGTTTTGATAAGTTTAGAATTAAAGAAGATGAAAGAATATTTTCTAAATGTAATTATGATGATTTCAACGCTTCCAGTTCAAATAATGATTTATATTTTTATGATTTATTGGCTAAATGAATATCAAAAATTGGGAGAATTTAAGTTTTCGTTTTTTATAATGTATTACATTTCAATTTTGATATTAAAATCAATAATGATGCCTGCCGGAACAGTATGTTATTATGTGTATGAAGATATAAGAAGTGGTGATTTGGATAGATACTTATTACTTCCTATTTCATATATTAAGAAAAAATATTTTGAGAATTTTGCAAATTTTATTATTTCATTTCCACTTGGATTTTTAATAATAATGATAGCAAATTTATTCTTGCAAACAGGTGAAAAATTAATATTTTTAAACATAATTTACTTTTTTATCTCCGCATTGCTAGGATTTACAATTTTATTTTTCATATTTGAAATAGTTGGAATTCTATCCTTTTGGTTTGAGAATACTTTAAGTCTTAGGGATATAGTATGGATAGTAATACAGATTTTTAGTGGTGAGATGATTCCTTTATTTTTATTAACTGAAAGATTTCAATTTTTAAATTATTTACCAATAAGTTACATATTTTATTATCCGGTAATGATTTTACAAGGAAAGTCTGGAAATATTTTATATGTATTTTTAATGCAAATTATTTGGATAGCAGTTTTATTTAGCATTGCAAATTTTGCTTTCAAGATTGGAGTAAATAAATATGAATCACAAGGTGGTTAAAATTTAATAACAGTCTTATGATTACAATTGTTATGAAGATCTCAATTATTGCTTGTTTAGAATTAATAGTATTTATGAAAGAAATCTTGAATAGTTTTTCTTAATTTATGTATCTACGATACATTCACTTATTCTTGTAAACAAGAATAAGTATGAGATCTCTCCATTGCACTCAGCTTCGCTTCGTTACAGTCGAGATGACGTGTAAGGTATGTTTTCTATGCAAAGTAATTTGACGTGAATTGTTTTACCTTATATACTTGTTATTTATTACCCCCATATTTCACAAATACAATTTCAAAAAGGACTCTTTGAGTTCTTTTTTTGTATATTTTTATGAAATTTTTACAATTTTGTGATAAAATATAGTATGTATATTTATGTAGATTTTTATTAAGGAGAAAAAATGACAAATTTTATAGACGAAAAATATGATGTTGTTGTAATCGGAGCAGGTCATGCCGGTTGTGAAGCAGGTCTTGCAAGCGCTAGACTTGGACTTAAGACAGCAATTCTTACAATAAGCATGGATTCAGTTGCCGATATGCCCTGCAATCCAAATATAGGCGGTACAGGAAAAGGCCATTTAGTTCGTGAAATTGACGCTCTAGGCGGAGAAATGGCGATAAATATAGATAAGACTTTTATTCAATCCAGAATGTTAAATACTTCTAAAGGTCCAGCTGTTCACAGTTTACGTGTTCAAGCAGATAAAAAAATGTATCATACTGAAATGAAAAAAGTTTTAGAAAACGAAAAAAATATAGATTTAATTCAAGCAGAAGTTAAGGAAATTCTAACTGAAAATAATGAAATAACAGGAGTTTTAACAACTTCAAATGAAATCTTTCCTGCAAAAGCAGTTATTATCTGTACGGGAACTTATCTTAAATCTATGATTTTAATTGGAGAAAACTGTTATGAAAGTGGTCCAAACAACTGGAAATGCTCTACTTATTTAAGTGATAGTTTGAGAAATTTAGGTATTCCACTTAGACGTTTCAAGACAGGTACTCCTGCAAGAGTTCATAGAGACTCCATGGACTATTCAAAAATGGATATCCAAAAAGGAGATGACAATATTATTCCATTTTCCTTTATGAATGAGGGAAAAGATATAGGAAATCATAAAGAAGATTGTTTTTTAACTTATACAACTTTGGAAACTAAAAAGATAATTGAGCAAAATCTTCATAGAAGTCCTATGTATGCAGGAATTGTAAAGGGTGTAGGTCCAAGATATTGTCCTTCTATTGAGGATAAAATTGTACGTTTTAATGAAAAAGACGAACATCAAGTTTTTATTGAACCGGAAGGTTTGGATACTTCTGAAATGTATGTTCAAGGTGTCAGCAGTACTCTTCCCCTTGAAGTTCAAAAGCAGATGTATAAAAGTATTTTAGGACTTGAAAATGTTAAGATAATGCGTCCTGCTTATGGAATTGAATATGATTGTATTGATCCGACTATTTTAAGGGCTACTTTAGAGCATAAGGATATTAAAAATCTATTCTTTGCAGGTCAAATTAATGGAAGCTCCGGTTATGAAGAAGCTGCAAGTCAAGGTATTATCGCAGGGATAAATTCAGCAATGAATATTTTAGGAAAAGAACCTTTTGTGCTTACCAGAAGTGATGCCTATATCGGCGTTTTAATCGACGATTTAATTACAAAAGGAACTGATGAGCCTTATAGAATGATGACTTCAAGAACTGAATACAGACTTTCTTTAAGACAAGATAATGCAGATTTAAGACTTACGGAAATGAGCTATAATATAGGTTTGGCAACTAAAGAACGTTACGAAAAATGCCTAAACAAAAAGACTTTAATTGAAAATGAAATAAATAGACTAAAATCTTCTATATTAACTCCAAAGGAAAATACAAATAAGGCTTTGGAAAACTTGGGAAGTATGAAACTTAAAACTGCAGTAAGCCTTTATGATTTAATAAAAAGACCTGAGCTTGACTATGAGATGATTAAGGATTTAGATACAACTCGTGAACCTTTGGATAGAGAGATAAAAATGCAAGTTCAAACGATGATTAAATATGAGGGTTATATAGAAAAACAAAGTCAACAAATAGAGGCATTTAAAAAACTTGAAAACAAAAAACTTGAAAATATCGACTATAATTCCCTATCTGGACTTAGAATTGAAGCAGTTCAAAAACTTGCAAAATTCAGACCTGAAACAGTAGGACAAGCAAGTAGAATTTCAGGAGTAAGTCCAGCAGATATAAATGTTTTGCTTATTCATCTTGAAACTCAAAGGAGAAAAAATGGATAATTTAAAAAGTTTAACTCAAAAAGAAAATATTATTTTAAGTGATATAGCTTTGGAAAAGTTTGAAATTTATAGAAAATTAATTCTGGAATGGAATGAAAAAATAAATTTAACAGCTATTACAGATGAAGAAGCTATGAATACAAAACATTTTTTAGATTGTCTATTGCTTACAAAAACTGGACTTTTTGAAGATACTAAAACTGTTTTAGATGTAGGAACTGGTGCAGGTTTCCCTGCAATTCCACTTAAACTATATAATGAAAATTTAAAAGTAACAATGTTAGATAGTTTAAATAAAAGGATTAAGTTTTTAAATATCGTAATTGAGGATTTGAATTTAAAAAATATAGAGGCTATTCATGGTCGTGCAGAAGAAGTCGGAAGAAAAGAAGGCTTTAGAGAAAGTTTTGATATAGTGAGTTCAAGAGCAGTCGCTTCCCTATCTTTACTTTTGGAATTTACGATTCCATTTTTAAAAGTAAATGGACTTTTTCTTGCGATGAAAGGACCTTCATATCTTGAAGAAGTTGAAATTTCAAAAAATGCATTTAAAAAATTAAATTGCAAATTGGAGAATGTATTGAATTTTAAAATCGAGCAAAATGGAGAAATTTCAGAAAGAAATATTTTGATTATTAAAAAGGTAGGAAAAACTCCGAATAATTTTCCAAGAAATATGGGACAAATAAAGAAAAAACCGTTATAAAAGAGTAAAAGAAGGTTGAAATACCTTCTTTTTTTGTGTTTACTACGAAATAAAACATTTTACTTTTTATATAATTTTTAATAACATATAAAGTTTATTTCCCGTTCACGTCTAGACACTAAACGAAGTATTTGCCTGTACACGTCATTTCGACCGAAACAGAACGTAGTGAAATGAATCTAGCCCTACTTTGCTTGTTTACAAGCAATAGTAGGTCTGACGCAAAGATTGTTCAAATCTTT